>ENA-OQHL01001433-OQHL01001433.1-human-gut-metagenome-genome-assembly--contig:-NODE-1433-length-11978-cov-3.179479_pt1 | contig 11978 bp, 10 predicted proteins | sample MGYA00242565_ERZ504723 | MGnify/ENA primary metagenome ERZ504723 (study PRJEB26092, sample SAMD00036211) | human gut metagenome | host: Homo sapiens | study: EMG produced TPA metagenomics assembly of...
TTATTACAGGATGTAAAAGCTCTTGGAAAAAAGGAGAGGTTGTCAATGTAAATGACGGATATGCGAGAAACTTTATTCTGCCGAAAAAGACTTGGGGTAGAAGCAAACGGGAAAAATCTCAATGACCTGAAGCTGCAGAAGAACAATGAAGCCAAGGTTGCACAGGAGCACCTGGATGCAGCGAAAAAACTGGCAGAGGAACTCAAAGCAGGAAAAGTCGTACTTACCATGAAAGTCGGTGAAGGCGGAAGAACATTCGGTTCTGTTTCCAGCAAGGAGATTGCAGAGGCAGTCAAAGAGCAGATGCATCTGGATATTGATAAAAAGAAGATTCAGCTGAAAGAGCAGATCAAAACACTGGGAACACATATCGTATCTGTAAAACTGCATCCGGAAGTGACAGCAGAGTTGAATGTTTCCGTGAAAGAAGCATAAGGGGAAATAGAGTTTATGGAAGCAGCGATTAAACGAATATTGCCCCACAGCACAGAAGCGGAGCAGGCGGTTGTGGGCGCCATGCTGATGGATAAAGATGCAATTATGGTCGCAGCTGAGATGCTTACAGGGGAGGATTTCTATCAGAGTGCATACGGAATGCTGTTTGATGCGATGGTAGAATTGTTTCAGGCAGGGAAGCCGGTGGATCTGATCACACTGCAGGAGCATTTGAAAGAGAAAAATGCTCCGCCGGAGATCAGCGGACTGGAGTTTGCAAGAGAACTTCTGGTCAACGCCCAGACCTCGGCAAATATCAAGTATTATGCAGAGATCGTCCGCGAAAAAGCAACTCTTCGGAAGATGATCAAGATCAATGAAGAGATTGCAAACAACTGTTATCTGGAGAATCAACCGCTGGATGTGATCATGGATGCTGCGGAAAAGCGGATTTTTGAGTTGGCACAGCATGGAAACAGTCAGGAATATACGCCGATCAAGCAGGTTGTGTTAAATGCTTTGGAAGTGATCGAGAAAGCATCCAAGACAAAAGGAACGGTAACCGGAATTCCGACAGGCTTCATTGATCTGGATTACAAACTCTCCGGTCTGCAGCGTTCGGATCTGATTCTGGTGGCGGCGCGTCCGTCTATGGGAAAGACAGCATTTGTACTGAACATTGCCCAGCATGTGGCGTTCCGTCAGGAGAAGGCCGTTGCCATCTTCAGTCTTGAGATGTCCAAGGAACAGCTTGTAAATCGTCTGTTCTCTTTGGAGGCTCATGTAGATGCGCAGATACTGAGAACCGGAAATCTGAAAGATTCGGATTGGGAAAAACTGATCGAAGGTGCCGGTACGATCGGAAAATCAAAACTGATCATTGACGATACTTCGGGTATTTCTATTACAGAGATGCGTTCCAAGTGCCGTAAGTACAAGTTAGAGCACGGTCTGGATCTGATCATCATCGACTACCTGCAGTTGATGAGCGGAAGTGGTGGAAGAAGCAATGAAAGCCGTCAGCAGGAGATTTCCGAAATCTCCCGTTCTCTAAAAGGACTGGCAAGAGAATTGAATGTTCCGGTGATCGCATTGTCTCAGTTGAGCCGTGCGGTAGAACAGAGAACGGACAAACGCCCGATGCTTTCCGACCTTCGTGAGTCCGGAGCCATCGAGCAGGATGCCGATGTCTGTATGTTTATCTATCGTGAGGATTATTATATTCCTGATACAGAAGACAAAAATATTGCGGAAATCATCATTGCAAAACAGAGAAACGGTCCGGTTGGAACCGTCAGACTGGCATGGATGCCGCAGTACACCCGTTTTGGAAATGAACTTCGTCAGGATCAGCAGTGATTGAACATATTTTTTAATCTGCCGAGCGGATGTTCGCGGGCCGCCTCTTTGCGGTTCGCCTGCTGCTGGCGGATCAGCGTGTCCAGTTTGCGGAAATGTTCTTCTTCCTGCCGTTCTTTTGCCTGGAAGAGGAAGTCCATTTCTCGTATGACATCAGTAGTGACAGACTTACTGATGTCTTTTTTTAATTCTTCATTGTTGGACACGACGACCTCTGTCAATACATCTCCGATCAGAGAACGGACCTGTTCCAGTTGAGTGACCGGCACGACTTCTGCTTCGGAGATGGCCGCTGGAGTTGACACAGCCGCCGGAGCGGAAACCGCAGCAGGAGCTGAAACAGTCGAGGCGGCCGTTTCTTTTTTCAGAGCTGCTTTTTTTAATGCCTCTGTCTTTTGAAGCTTCAGTTTGGTTGATTTTAATTCCGGAATGAGAGGCTTTAAGTCCTTTAAAAGCATTCCGGCATCTTTTAGTTTTTTAATACAGCAAAAGAGTTGTATATCATCTTCGGTATAATATCGATGTCCCATTTCTGTGCGTCCGATGACAAGCTCAAGCTCTTCCTCCCAGTAACGCAGAACGTGAGATTCTACATGAACCTGTTTTGCCGCTTCAGAAATCATAAATCTGACCTCGCCCATTAAAATATACCTCCTATGATCTGTTTTCGGTATTATTATAGCATGAGGGGGTGTAAAACGCCTTAGAAACCGTTCGTCAAATTGTGTCAGGAAGTGACTTGAGATTACTGGGAACAGCAGCGATTTTAAGGATATGAAAAAGAGCATCCTGAATCTGAGATTCAAAATGCTCTTTTCATGCTTGTGATCACTCGCAAATATTAAAAATTACTCTGCTGAAATAGCACCTGTAGGACAGGCAGCTTCACATGCTCCGCAGTCAACGCAAGCATCAGCATCGATTTCGTATTTGCCATCGCCTTCGGAGATAGCTCCTACTGGACATTCGCCTTCGCAAGAACCACAGCTTACACATTCATCACTAATTACGTGTGCCATAATATGTATCCTCCTTCTTTGGAATTACGATAAAGGATTACCGTTACCGTTACCAACATTCTAATACAAATGAGGAAAATATACAAGCATTATCATTGTGAATTTATGGTTAAAATCAAATGCAATTTAAAGAGTAAAAATATAAAATTTTTCGAAAATTAAGAAAATATTTCTTTTTTTTCACAGAAATCGTGTATAGTATACCTTATCGGACGAAGTCCGCCCGCCGAAAGCATGTATTACGGGATGCATAAGGGGGATAAGCTATTGTGAAAAGACAGTTTATACTGGAGGTTTTGATATGACAAGAAAATTAAGAGCAGTGATACCGGCGATCTTGTGTGTTGCCCTGGCAGCCAGTGCCTGCAGCAAAAAGGAGGAGACTCCGACTTTTACAGGAGATAAGACTGAGGAGCCTTCGTATCAGGCTAATCTGGATTTTGTGACACCGGCAGCTTACAGCAATATACAGGGGCTTAATCTGGAGCCGGGTACTTATATATCGATCATCGGAAAGGATGAGAACTCGTCTTATTGGAAAGAAGTAAAAAAAGGTGTGGAACAGGCGGTAAAGGATCTGAATAAGACTCTTGGATATAGTGGGGAAGATAAGATCAAGGCAACCTTTAATGCACCGGACGGAGAGGATATTGATGAACAGGTCAATATTCTGGATGAAGAACTGGCGCGGTATCCGGATGCGTTAGGAATCGCAAGTATTGATGAGGATGCATGTAAGGTACAGTTTGATGCGGCAGCAGAGAATGGGATTCCGGTCATTGCTCTGGACTCCGGAAATACGTATCAGGGAATCCAGTGTACTGTAAAGACGAACAATACAGAGGCTGCAAAAACAGTCGCATATCAGCTGTGCAATGGAATTGAGGATGCGGGAGAGGTTCTGCTTCTGGCGTCTGACAGTAATTCGGAAGCGGCAAAAGAGCGTTTGGCAGGATTTCAGGAAGAAATCAAGAGCGGACATCCGAATGTGCAGATTGTAGATACGATTTACTGTGACCAGATGGATGATCTGAAAAAAGAGATTGCAGAGCAAAAGAATGCTGCAAAGAAGGCAGAGGAACCAGAGATCACAGCAGATGATCTCAGCGATGAAGATGTGATCCTGTATTATATGGAACAGCATCCAAATCTCAAAGGAATGTTCGGAACGAATGTTACGGCAGTGCAGCTTGGATTGTCAGCCTTGAAAGAGGCAGAAAAGACAGATGAAATTGTTCTTACAGGATTTGATGCCGGAGAAGCTCAGATCGAGGCATTGAAAAATGGGGAGATTGAAGGGCTTGCAGTGCAGAATCCATTTGGAATTGGTTATGCTTCTGTAGTGGCAGCAGCAAGGAGTATCCTTCAGACAGGAAACGAAGCTCTTGTGGATACAGGATATGTGTGGGTGACAAACGAGAATATGGAAGATGCGTCCATTAAAAATATGCTCTATAAATAGAAGAGATTCTTCCTATGTTGTTGGAGAAGAAGATCACAAGGTTTTCTCTGACGGATTACGATACGATTGACGGAATCCAAAAAGCAAGGATGCTTAGCAGAGATCGGATCACATTTATTTCCGGGATTGAATTTACATGCCAGGAGAAGACTCTGGATGCGGTTTCTCTGCCATTTTCCATTCATCTGCTCGGCTATGGCTTTGATGAGAATGATCCGGATCTGATCAAAGCACTGGAGGCGCGAAAACAGAGGGTTCTGGAAGTGTTTGAGTCTTTGTTGAATGCCGCTAATATTTCAATAGAGCAGGCAATCCGATTGATTCATAAAGCCGGGGGGCACGTGCTGTGTGGGCACATCCCCTCTTTGTTTATCGCAATTTTGAAAAAGCGAAAACTGGAAAAATGAAGAAATTCAGGTGATTCTGCAATATTTAAAAACGTGCGGTCTGGACGGAATAGAAGCAAATTATTCAGCATTTGATTCTTCTGAAAAAGAATGGATATATAGGGTGGCGCAGGATGCAAAGTTATTTTGTACATCCGGCAGCGATTTCCATGGATCCAAGGGAAGGGACTTCATGGGATGCAATGTGAACTGCCCGACTGTTTCATGCAGGCACAGGGAGGATTGGGGATTGGAGGATCCTACTGGAAAAAGCGATGAAGAATTCCAGAAGACAATAAAACTCATTGATTCAAAAATTATGGATTTAGCGAATAGAATTAAGGTTGATTTTATCACGCAAAGTGTCGTCTGAATCCATTGTTTCGTCTGTCTGCTGTAATACAGCAGCATCTGCGTTACTCGGTGTAGGAGGCGGATTTGCATTCTGCTATATTTTAAGCTTCATTCCGAAAATAAAAGAGGCACTCCCGATCCATTTGCTGGATGGGGTACCTCTGCTTGCGGGAAGTGTTGATATCAAGGACTATTTTGCGGCGATTGCAGTCACACTGCTTGTTGGTATCGTGAATCTTTCAGCAGCTGTTTTCATATTTAACAAAAGACCTGTAAGGATTTAAACCTTCGTCAGAGAGAAGATGAACTCTGTGCCAACGCCCTCTGTGCTGATGACATTGATATGTTCATCGTGAGCCTGAATGGCCTCTTTGACGATGGCAAGTCCCAGGCCGGTTCCTTTTTTATCCTTTCCGCGGGACAGGTCGGACTTGTAAAAGCGTTCCCAGATTTTATTCAGTTCTTTTTTTGGAATTCCCATTCCGGTATCCTTGACAGAAACAAAAACCTTCTCATTCTTTTCGGTGACCTCAATCGTGATCGAAGAGTCGTTTCCGCTGAATTTGATCGCATTATCGATGAGATTGTAAAGAACCTGCTGAATCTTTCGTCGGTCTGCATACACGAGAATATTGCCTGCCAGAAGCAGAAGCTCAATGGAAATCCGTTTGCTTGTGCAGGTGCCTTCGAAAGAGGCGGCAGTGTTCTTGATCATCTGCTGGATATCAAACTCCGTCTTGTCCAGGATCATTTCATTCCGGTCAAACTCGTTGAGTGTCAAAAGATCCTGTGTCAGATCTGTCAGACGTTCCGTCTCAAAGAGAATGATATTCAAATATTTCTGATGCAGCTGGGGCGGAATCGTGCCGTCAGTCATCGCCTGCACATAGCCCTTGATCGAGGTGAGCGGAGAACGGAAGTCGTGAGAGACATTCGCTACAATCTTTTTCTGGTATTCCTCCATATCCTTCAGCTGTGAGGACATGTAATTCAGAGAAGCAGAAAGATATCCCATCTCGTCGTGCGTTGTTACAGGAATCTCATAGGTCAGATTTCCGGATGCATACTGAGTTGCCGCTTCTGTAATCTGTCTCAGCGGACGGAATACGAAAAATTCAAACCCGATCAGAAAGAGAAAGGACAGCAGATAGATCACGGCCATCGTAATGTATACCGGCAGGATCAGAGAATGGCATGTCTGCTTCAGGCTTTCGACCGGACGATGGATCAAAAGGTAGCCCTGCACAGAAAAGTCCTGGGTGACAGGTGCCATGACAGTAATTACATCTTCCTCAAAGTATCCATGATAATTTCCGGAGATAAACTGATTGTTTCCGATCTCGGCAGGGTCGAATTCCAGGATTTGTTCCGGGGCTTCGGTTTCATCCAGAGGGGCAGAAGTAATCAATGTGCCGTCTGTTTTGACAAACCAGACGGACGCGTTCAGATACAGCTGCATAGCCTGCAGCTGAGAATGAACAGACCAGGCTGAAAGATCATTTGAAAAGTATGAGGGCAGGTAGGAGGTCGCAGTCTGATTTGCAATCCGGTACATATTTTGTGAGGAATCCTGTTCCAGTTTATTGAGCAGAAGCTGATTCGACAAAAGGGATACCGTGAAAATACTGAGAAATCCAAAGATAATATACAGCATGATAAATTTTAAACGCAGTGTACTTTTCATAGTATCCATCCTTTTTTGTTTATTTTACTTCGAATTTGTAACCGATTCCCCATACGGTGCTCAGTCCCCAGCCCGGATGATCTTTGATCTTTTCGCGGAGACGTTTGATATGAACATCTACTGTGCGGGTGTCGCCGATGTATTCATAGCCCCAGATCTGATCCAAAAGCTGTTCTCTTGTAAATACCTGATTTGGAGAAGCAGCCAGAAAGTATAAAAGCTCCAGTTCTTTTGGAGGCATGTCAACGTTCTGGCCGTCGCACAGTACGGAATAGTTTGTAAGATTGATGGTAAGTCCGTCGTACTCGACACATTTTACCTTTTCTGCGGCAGGTGCTTCCGGCTTGACCGGCTGATAACGGCGCAGGACAGCACGCACTCGTGCTACCATCTCTTTGGAGTCAAACGGCTTCATGATATAGTCATCTGCCCCCAGCTCCAGTCCCAGTACTTTGTCAAATACTTCTCCTTTTGCAGAGAGCATGATGATCGGTACCTGTGATTTGGCGCGCAGTTCCCGGCAGACTTGATAGCCGTCGATTCCCGGAAGCATCAGATCCAGAAGAACAAGGTTTGGCTGATATGTCTCAAAGGCAGACAGCGCATCCTCCCCGTTTGACACAATTTTCGTATCAAAGCACTCTTTCATCAGATAGAGCGAGATCAGTTCTGCGATATTCTCATCATCGTCCACAATTAAAATTTTCTGTTTTGCAATCATAAATACTCCTCTCTTATAACCCCGTTTATTTTAACTCCACGATCGTGACGCCGGCGTCTCCTTCTCCGAATTCCCCGAGACGGTAGGACTTAACATGCTTCTGACGGCGCAGGAATTCGTGAATTCCTTTTCGGAGTGCTCCGGTTCCTTTTCCGTGTACTACCCGCACTGTGTTTAAATGGGACAGCAGAGCATCATCCAGATATTTGTCCAGCTCAGAAACTGCTTCGTCTACAGTCTTTCCAAGCAGATTGATTTCAGGGCTCACGGACAGAGATTTGCTCATTTTCAGCTTGCCTTTTGACGTACGTTTGAATGATTTTGGTGCATAAGGATTCGCCTCTTCGATAATCTCCAGATCTGAAATGTGAACCTGAGATCTTAAAATTCCCATCTGCACTGTCACATTTCCGCGGGAATCCGGAAGGGAACTGATGGTTCCGGTCAGATTCATGCTCAGTACTTTTACAGATTCTCCGAGTTTGAAATCAGTTGGTTTGTATTCCTTTTTCGGTTTCTGTACTTTCAAAGATGAAGATGCGGTATTTTCCTTCATCTTCTTGCGCAGACGTTCTCTTTCTTTTTCCATTTCGGCGGCTGAAATATTTTCTTTTCCGAATTTGCGGAAATTTTTAATCGTCTCATCAGCCACATCTTTGGCATCGCGCAGGATTGTATTTGCCTTTTCGCGGGCTTCGGCAAGAATCCGCTCTCTTTGTTCCTCGATGCGTTCTTGTTTTTGCTGCGCCTGACTTTTCAGTGCTTCGATTTCTTTTTTATATGCTGCAATCTCTTCCTGTTCTTTTTCAATCGTGCGTTTGCTTGTCTCCAGATCTGAGATCAGATCCTCAAATGAGACATCCTGTTCGGAAAGTCTGGTTTTGGCATCTTCGATGATATAATCCGGAAGGCCGAGCTTACCGGAAATCGCAAATGCATTACTCTTTCCCGGGATTCCGATCAGAAGGCGGTAGGTCGGGCGCAGACTTTCTACGTCAAACTCACAGCAGGCATTCTCAACTCCGGGAGTGGAAAGTGCGTAAACCTTTAATTCACTGTAATGAGTGGTAGCCATGGTGCGGATTCCACGTCCGTGCAGATAGGAGAGAATGGCGATGGCCAGTGCGGCTCCTTCGGTAGGATCCGTTCCGGCTCCAAGCTCATCAAACAGAACCAGAGAATTCTCATCTACATCATGCAGGAAAGAGACAATATTTGTCATATGAGAAGAGAAGGTACTCAAGCTCTGCTCAATGCTCTGCTCATCTCCGATATCTGCATAGACCTGTTTAAACACTGCCAGTTCAGAACGGTCTCTGGCAGGAATGTGAAGGCCGGACTGTCCCATCAGGGTAAAAAGTCCTACGGTTTTTAAAGATACCGTCTTTCCGCCGGTATTTGGTCCTGTAATGATCAGAAGAGAAAAATCGTCTCCCAGAGAAACCGTGATCGGAACTACTTTTTTCGGATCCAGAAGAGGATGTCTTCCCTCACGGATGTGAATGCGTCCATCTGTGTTGAGGATCGGACGGCTGGCATTCATAGAAAGTGCCAGTGCACCGCGGGCAAAGATAAAATCAAGATCCGTCAGAATACGGTAATCCGTGCGGAGCTCTTCAATATACTGCGCGGTCTCTTCGCTGAGACGGGCGAGGATGACCTGAATTTCTTCCTGTTCTTTCGCATACAGTTCTTTGAGGTCGTTGTTCAGTTTTACGACTGCCATCGGCTCGATAAACAGTGTAGAACCGGTGGAGGACTGATCGTGGATCATCCCGTTGACCTGACTGCGATACTCGGCTTTGACCGGAACACAGTAGCGGTCTCCGCGCATGGTGATGATCGGATCCTGCAGATAGGTGCGCAGAGAACCGTTCACCAGATTTGTCAGAGTTGCATGAACTTTATCGTTGATGTGTCCGATGCTGCGGCGGATATTCTTTAATGTGCTGCTGGCATCATCGCTGATCTCGTCTTCCCCCTGAATACAGCGCTCAATCTCGGCAGTCAGAGGAAACAGAGGTTCCAGCTGTTCAAAATAGACATCCAGGCAGTCACAAAGCTCTTCCTGTGTGTCGTGACGTCCGTAAGCTTTTACTTTTCCGGCATTCTGTAAAACTTTGCAGATGCGAAGAAGCTCTCCGCATCCAAGTGCACCGCCGATCTCCAGACGTTTTAAAGACTCTCCGATGGGGAATACATTGCCAAAAGAGATGCGTCCCTTTTTGACGATCCGTGTAAATGCCGCTTCGGTCTGCTCCTGTGCAGTGTTGATCTTTTCCGGATCGGTCATCGGTTTCAGCTTGCGGCAAAGCTGTTTTCCGCGCATGGAAGAAGCCTGTTCCTCCAAAAGCGCAGTGATTTTATAATATTCTAATTTTGTCAATGTTTTTTGATTCATATTCTTTCACCTTTTATAATTCGAACTCACAGCTATATTTTACCTTATTTGTGGGGGAATGAAAAGGATAAATATTGAACAATCCGGGGGAATCGGTTATACTATACAGCAGAGGAGATTAGCAATTATGCCGTGGAATGAAGACCCAAAAGAAAAGTCCCCCAAAGACTTGAATGAAGAGCAAAAAGAGGATAGTTTTTCTTTTCTGCAGGAGACGATCAAGCCGGAACCGATCACCGGAAAACAGGTGAGAAAACAGCTTCTGAAACTGGCTGTTTACGGAATCGTGGTAGGTGCGTTTGCCTGTCTGGGTTTCTATGCCCTGAATCCGTGGGTACAGAACTTATTTCCGGGATCTCCGAAAACTGTGACCATTCCGGAAGACAGTGAAGAGACGCATCCGGAAGAAGACGAGGCGCAGGAGCAGGATTCGCAGGAGAAAAATCTGAGAGCAGAAGATTATGAAGCCATGATGCAGAGTGTTTACCAGATTGCAGCAGAGGCCGCAAAAAGTGTGGTCACGGTCAGGGGTGAGCAGGATGCGGCGAATCTTACAAAGGATGTAAATGATGAAGATATGGGATGTACAGGGCTGATCGCAGCAGACAATGGACAGGAGCTTTTGATCCTCAGCAACAATTCTGTCTGCGGGGAATCCACTGTCTGGAATGTGCAGTTTTCAGATGGCAGCACCTGTGAAGCATCGCTGAAAAAGCAGGATAAAAACAGTCATCTGGCGGTGTTTGGTGTCAGAAGAAACCTGATTTCTGAAAGCACGTGGGATGAGATAAAAACAGCGGCTCTCGGAAATTCAAATATAGTGGCAGAGGGAGATCCGGTGATCGCCCTTGGAGATACATTTGGATATTCAGATGGAACAGGATATGGTATGATCAGTTCTAATGCACACGAAAAAGCAATTCCGGATCATACATTCAGCGTTCTGGCGACAGATATTCCGTCAGCGGATTTTAGTTCCGGTGTTCTGTGTAATCTGGACGGGGAGATCATCGGGCTCATTGATTCCGAGATCTGGACAGAGAATCAGGGTCATACTGCCAATGCATATGGGATTTCTGATTTAAAACCGATCATGGAACTGCTTTTAAACAGTCAGTCGGTTCCCTATGCAGGGATTTACGGAGTGACGGTCAGCAGTGATATTTCGGAATCAAAGCAGGTGCCGTCCGGAATGTATGTGACCCAGATACAGGCGAACTCTCCGGCAATGGCAGCGGGAATCCAGAGCGGTGATGTAATCCAGTCTGTGGACGGCGAGGAGATTGCCTCTATGGCTCAGTATGAAAAGGTACTTCAGAAGTGTAAAGCGGGAGATACGATCCGGATTCAGGGAAAACGTCTCGGTGCAGGAGGATACGTGGAGATTTCGTTTCAGCTGGTACTTGACAGCCGTGAGTAAAGAATAGCAAAAATAGAGAGGAAACAAAATTATTATGAGATATATCAAGGATTTACATGAAGGCGAGACAATCAGGAATGTATACCTGTGTAAAGGAAAACGTTCCGCGGAGACAAGAAACGGAAAGCCTTATGACAATCTGATTTTACAGGATAAGACGGGAACACTGGATGGAAAAGTATGGGATCCGAATTCTCAGGGGATCGCAGAGTATGATGAGAAGGATTTCATCGAAGTATTTGGTGATGTGACAAGTTATAACGGAAGTCTGCAGATGAACATCCGTCAGATCAGAAAAGCAGAAGAGGGTGAATACAATCCGGCGGATTATATGCCGACTTCTGAGAAGAGTGTGGACAGTATGTATGAAGAGCTGCTCGGATTTATCCGTGGAATTTCCAACACGTGGCTGCGTCAGTTGCTGGAATATTATTTTGTGAAAGATGAGGAGTTTATCCGCGTGTTTAAAGGACATTCTGCGGCAAAAACAGTTCATCACGGATTTGCAGGAGGACTTCTGGAGCATACGTTAAGTGTTGTGAAGATGTGTCGGTATTTTGCGGACACCTATGAAATCTTGAACAGAGATCTTCTTTATACGGCGGCAATGTGCCACGATATTGGAAAGACAAAAGAGCTTTCTGCATTTCCGGATAATGATTATACGGATGACGGACAGCTTCTGGGGCACATCATCATTGGTGTTGAGATGATGAATGATGCGATAAGAGAGATTC
>ENA-OQHL01001434-OQHL01001434.1-human-gut-metagenome-genome-assembly--contig:-NODE-1434-length-11975-cov-4.811529_pt1 | contig 11975 bp, 19 predicted proteins | sample MGYA00242565_ERZ504723 | MGnify/ENA primary metagenome ERZ504723 (study PRJEB26092, sample SAMD00036211) | human gut metagenome | host: Homo sapiens | study: EMG produced TPA metagenomics assembly of...
TTGTAATATCACTTGGAACTGTTAATTTTGATGGGATATCAGCCAATCAAATCACTCCATTTGAATTTGTTTTTCAATGAATTCCATGTCATTTGTTTCTTTAACCAATCCCATGTAATGATATCAACTGAAATTGTCAGTCTTTCTCCTGCGCTTACATTTTGCTTTGATAATGCAACATTATATATTTTATATCCCATTATCTCACCTCAATTTCAAATTTATTTTTAATGACTTCATCTGCAATAACATAAGTAATAATCATTTTGTAATTTCCACTTTCTTCGATGCCTAATAAAAAAATAAGATCATGCTCATCGATTTCACATTCAATCGTTTGCATCAAATCACCATAGAGATAGATTTCAGCTTTTGCATTTCTAATGATAAAAGTATCTTCGGGCTTTTTTCTTGAATGAACAAAAAGACGTATCTTCCTTTTTTCTCCTGCATACATTTTTATTAAATTCTGCATGGTAGCACCTCCTTGATCTCACAAATATAATCATTACAAAGACTGATACAGCTTTGATAATTGATGATTTCAAGATGGAAGCATAGGTTAGATGTATCTACAGTAAACATTGCTGTTGCCATATATCCCACATTACCTGCATCGTCGTAAGCAAATAAATCCATGATATATTCACCTGCAACGTTTGCAGGAACTAATGCATTCCATCTTTTTTCATCGATTCTATCAAAGATTACAGTAAACGTATCAGTTTTTCCTATAACCTTTACAACCATAACTAGTCAGTTACAGATACAGCAATGACAAATGTCTTACCACCATCAACTGGGTTTGGTGTGATTGAAACATCAGTGATTGTTGGTGCTTTTGTATCTAATGTAACTTTTCTAGTAACTGTAGTAGCTTTACCAGCACCATCTGTTGCTACAACTGTGATTGTATTTGAACCTTCAGTTAATGTAACTGTAGTTGAGAAGTTACCAGAAGCATCTACTGTAACTGCAGTTCCATTTACTTTAACAGTAACTGGTGATGAAGTTGCATCGTTTGTAGTACCTTTAACAGTAACTGTTGCATTATTAGTAACTAAACCTTCAGCAGGACTAGTAACATTTAATGTTGGTGGTACAGTATCAACTTTGAATGTAACTGATTTTTGAGTAGCTGCATTGCCATCATTATCAGATGCATTGAATTTAACTGTATGTGATCCATCGCTTAAAGCTGTGGCTGGAGTGTATGAACATTCGTATCCACCAGTAGTAGCTGTTTTAGTGATTCCAGATGTAATTTTTGAACCACTATCAATTGTGATTCCAATAGTACTTGAATCAACTCCAGAATCATCATCAGTAACTTTCCATTTAAATGTCGGTTTATTATTTGTAGTTGTTGCTGATGCAGTTGGATAAGTAACTGTAATTGTTGGTGCAACTTTTTCTTTTACAACTAATTTTAATTTGCTTCCTAAAGTTGCATCAGTTGCATCTTTAGATGTACTGTTTCCTGCTGTATCAGTTGCTTTAACTGTTACATTGTAATATCCACCGCTTTGATTGTAACTGGATTTTGTCGGAGCAGTAATCGTAGCTTCATACTTTCCAGTTTGTGAATTTAAAGTAAGAGTAGTAGGTACTCCATTAATTGTTGCTTGTACTGTTTTAATTGCCATAATATTTTTCCTTTCAATTTACTTTTTTTAATCTTTATAAAATACGGCATTTGCTAGAACAGGCATGACTTTAGCTGAAACTGAATCAATAGTCATCGTTGTTTCATTGATCAATAATGTAGCTAATTTTTCTTGAATAGTTGTTCCATTGTTTACCAAAGTCGGTTCAACAGGATTAGCAGATGAATAAGTTCCATTTACAACTCTAATCTTAGCTACATCATCACCCGTTCCATTTCCATTTTTAATGTATTCTGCAATAATGATATCTTTTCTTTTTTGTCCTAAAGTACCACTTGTAATTGTAATGTCCTCATAGTTTTCGATTCTTATTAGGACACCATTAGACATCATATACATTCCATCCATGATTCTTATTTTATTGTCTGACTGTTTAGATATCACCATTTTTGAGCCGACATTTAAAATTCCATTCATTCCAAAAATAGCACTAAACAAAAGAGCATGATCACTTGCGTCAACATGCCCTGTATCAGTAGTATTGATTGTAATTCCCTTTTGTGACAAATTACTCACCTACCTTGTATTCAATTTTTTTCATTCCATTTTCAATTGTTAAAATCTTTCTAGTGATTTCTGTTTCAATAGAAAGTCCCGTGATATCGTCAACGCTTGTAATGATATCACCTAATTCTAATTCTTTTTTAATGAAGTAACACCTAAATTGATTTCTTTTGTTTCCAAATGATTTTTAAATTCTTCAATCGCTTTTTCTACTAAATCATCATCACTTTCACATGACTTATAATCATAGACATACATTGATGAATCTATATTTCCTATTTCATCTTTTGACAAGTCCGTAATCTTTTCAAATGCATCATTTCCATCTTCATCGATAGAATGCTTAATCAAAACGATTTTTCTATCGTGCAAGTCTCCTTTGCCTAAAGCAATCATTGTATCTACTGAGTTGGTAGAATCAATACTTGAAGTGATTTCTATACTGTAATCTCTGTTATATACATCATCGATGACATTTTTTTCAACTGCTTCAACAACAATATTTCTATCATCGTAATCATAAGTATGATAGACCTTTAATCTCATATTTTTTTCATCAAGCACATTGATGATCTTATCATAGAGATAATCATATCTTGATGAAGTAGTCATATTGATTTGAGTATCCTTATCACTTACTCTATAGAGTTTTAAAAAAGCACTATAGAAAACATTATTGAATAATATTTCAAGAGCTTTATGGATTTCTTTATTATCAATAGTTAAATAATCATCCCTTGCTTTATAATTGCTGTTATATTTTGGAAATATAACAAAGCGATGTAAGAAGTATCTCCAATTTACTCCCGTGATTTTGACAGTTGAATCATCTGCGTTCTGTATCTTTTTAGCAAATCCACCAAATTCACTGTTAGGAATATAAATCAAGTCATTTTTTTGAATATCCATTTTTTTAAAATATTCTTTTGATAATTCAATATAGAAATCATTATCATCTAGTGATGCTTTCTTTCCTATAATGAATTCAGCTTTTTTAAATTTTGCAATAACTGGCATTTCCTTTAAATATAAATCATCACTGCGTGTTGATGAATCAATTCTAGCGTGCATTATTTCCATTCTGGAGTCCCTCTTTCGTAATAAAGAATCACTCTTACAGAGAATTGAGTCGTTTGTTTAAATAGATTCAATCCAATTGGAATCAATTCAAAAATACTTGATTTTTTATATCGAACATCCATTACATCGATTGCTACACCATCTGCGGTATACTTGAGAACTGTTTTTTCAAATGGATCAATTTCTATTCTCTCTTCTTTTAAAAGTTCCGTATTGACTGCATAAATGTTGTCAGCAATTGAAATCCTTGGATTTTTACAAGGTCCATAGAAAATAATCTTTGCTTTTGAAGAAGCAAAATGTATATTGTTAACAAATCTATCTTTCTTTACTGCTCTATAGGAAAAGGGATAAGAAAAAGGATATTTCATACCAGATGATGAAGTGATATCATCATTCATATTGAAATCAATCACAGTTTCCTTTATCCATTTTGAACAGAATCTAACAGTATAGGTTAGCATTTCTAAATTGCTGTACTTAGCAAAATAATTAGGTTTAGGCTTAATGAAATAACAATAAGCATAGTAATCATTTATATAAAGCTTACCTGCTTTAACAATCTCACAATCATATCCAAAAATATAATCAAGATCATTAATCAATTCTTCTTTGTTTTTTCTATATACTTGGATTTCAATGTCCTTTTCAGTTCCATTAAAATAAAAGCTGTCTATATCGTTACGATTGTCAAGCTGATAAGAAGTAGAATTGAAACTAATTTCACTTTCAAATAGTGTTTCGATATTTTTGATAAGATAAGGAGCAGTATTTAAATCTACTGTTCCTTTGTTACCAACATATCTAATATCATATTTTTTCATCAGTACACCTCACTTCTTATCAACTTTCCTAATTCACGTCTATCTAGTTTAATTGATAACCCTGCTCTAATAAGAGCATTTACAAAGACATCTGCAAGTCTTTGATAATCAATCAATTCTTGCTTATTAGAACCACCGGAATCTGTTAATGGAGTTACTCTTGTTTGAGTCCCCATTTGAGTTAACAACTCTGCACCTCGTTCTCCTACGATAGCACTTCCTTTTAATAAGTTACCACCAGTAGCAAGCGCCGGAATCTTTCCTAAATGACTTAAGCTCAATCCAAAGCTCTTACCACCGAGTGCAGGAACCCAATCGGGAATATCAAAATGAAGCGTATTCAATCCATCAATCATTTTATTGATTCCGCTGATTGCTCCATTCAAGCATCCTATAACTGCATTGATTGGTGCCCTACATACGTTTCTTATCGTATTGAAAATCGCACCAAAGATATCAATGACACCTTCCCATGCTTTTCTCCAATCCCATGTAAATACTCCAGTAATGAAATATATCAATCCTCGAATAGCTTGAATTACCGCATCGATTATTCCAGATACACTTGATAAAAATGAACCTAACAATCCTGCTGAACTTGTCACAAAACCAACTATGACTGTCAAAAGTCCTTGAATCAATGGAATAACAATTATTTCTATCAATGAAACAATTGCATTGATAATAGGACTAATTCCATCGAACAGCCATGAAATCAATGTAACGATGTTCGCTATGACAATTTGAAAATTTTCCCATAAGGGAACTAATGCCTCTTGCCAGATTGCAAGAAGTGCAATTTTCAATGTATCAAATATCGGTTGAACAACGACCGCTAGATTTTGTAGTATAGACATGACTTGATTTACAATATCGACAACTGCATTTCTAAATCCCTCGTTTGTATTCCACAAGTTAACAAGTGCAGCTACTATTGCTACAACAAGTGCAATGATTGCAAGTAGTGGTCCGCTCAATGCACTGACTACTGTACCTATTGCTCCTGCTGATTCAGATGCTCCAAACAATGCCAATTTGAATTTTCCAAACAAGGATATCGCGGTTGATATTGGTCCTGCAAGCGTTCCAATAACAACCAATAATGGTCCAATTGCAGCTACAACAGTTCCAATGATTACAATGATATTAGTTATTTCATCATCCAAGCCATTAAGCCAAGAAAACAAATCAGTAATTGCTTCTACAATATCACGTAATGCTGGTTCTAATACTTCTGATACTTTGATTCCTACACCTTCTAATGCAGAAGATAGCGTAGTCAAATCACCTTGCAAGTTATCTTGCATCGTATCAGCCATATCTTTAGCAGCACCATCTGCATTCTTGATATTTTCATATAAAGAATTGAAATCACTGTCACTTGCATTGATGATTGCAAGCATTCCAGACATCGATTCTTTTCCAAAAATTGTACTTGCGGCGGCCGACTGCTGTGCACTGCTTAATTTCCCAAATTTAGTTCTTAATTCTTCTAGGATTGTAATCAATGGTTTTACTGACCCATTCGTATCAGTAATTGAGATGCCTAATTTTTTCATCTGCTCTTTCATTGAGTCAGTTGGACTTGCTAAATTAGCAATAGCTGTTTTCAAAGCAGTACCTGCTTGTGAACCCTTGATACCAGCATTTGCCATCAAACCAACTGCAAGAGCAGTATCTTCAACGCTGAATCCTAATGTTCCTGCAAGAGGAGCAACATATTTAAATGTTTCTCCCATCAAAGAAACATTCGTATTCGCACTCGATGATGTTTTAGCAAGAACATCGGCAAAGTGTGATGAATCTTCCGCTTTCAATCCAAAGGCAGTTAGTGCATCCGTTACGATATCACTTGTATTTGCTAGACTTTCACCAGAAGCTGCGGCAAGGTTTAAGATACCGGGCAATCCATCTATCATCTGTTGCGTGTTCCATCCTGCCATTGCCATATAATTCATAGCTTCGGCAGCTTCACTTGCACTAAATTTAGTGGATGCCCCCATTTCCTTTGCTTTATCTTTTAAAGCTTCTAAATCTTTTCCAGTTGCTCCAGAAACAGCAGATACTTCACTCATTCCTGCTGAAAAGTCACTACCTACTTTTACAGCTGCAACTTCTAATCCAGCAATAGGAGCAGTAACATTTTTAGTTAATCCATTTCCTATTTCTTTTGTCTTATTTTCAAAAGCTTCAACCTTTTTAGCATACTCTTCTATTTGAGCTTGACCACTTTCTAAAGCAGCGTTTACTTCATAAAGTTGTTTCTTATATTTATTCAAACTTGACTCTGCATTATTCAATTGTTGCTTTTTATTGGCAATAGCCTTTTCATCTTTGTTTTCTGCATTTTCAAGTTCTTCTAGTTGACTTTTTAATGCATAAACTCTTGATGAATAAGTTTCTGTTTGCTTTGTCAAATATGACTGTATATCTTTTAGCTTTGTCAATGATGATGTTGATTTATCCCATTGACTTTTAGCCAAAGAAAAAGCACTGTAGTTTTCCCTAGTCAGTGCGTTGATTGTTTTTAATGATTTTGTAAAATCAGCTGTTCCATCAGCCTTGAACACAAGACCGACTCTTTTTAGATCATCAGCCATGTTCTATTTTACTCCTTTCGAATTCAACATGAGTTTCTAATAATTCATCAAAAGTAATTGGACTCATGTGCCAAAAATCATCTTCTGATAAATTAAGCTGTGTCAAAGCAAGATAAAGATTCATCGTGAAATCTATTTCTTGCTCTTCACAAAATTCTTCATATTGCCTTTTTTTTGAGGATTTCCATTTTATTTTCAAACTGCTTGATTATATTTACAATCGCATCTGGTTCAATTGGGCATAATGCCAATGCATCTTCAAATTCAACCTTTTCACGATTAGAACGTAAAATTACATAAATCATTTTTGCAGCCATATAGAATTGTTTATCTTCTATTTTTTCATGCAGTTTTTTAGCAGCAACAGATGATTTATCATCCATCTTTTCATATTTATCAGTCATTCTTTTTAAAGCTTTTGTTTCTTTATCAAGATTATTGTTTTTAATCAAATAAAGAGTTAAAAAGCTGACTTGAATTTCTATGACCCTGCCATCCGTTAACTTGATGTCTTGTTTATCCATCACTAATCACCTGCAATTACTTTTTTTAGATCTTCATCTGATGTGATAACTTGATTAAAGAATTTTTCTTCTGTTAATCCAGTTGCAGTTTTTACAGCAGTATCAAATTCAACAGCAATTTGTCCCTTATCGTTAAATGGATAAGCTCTAATTGTAACTGTATCATTTTGTTCGCTGAAAGATTCTTCTTTTGTATTTGTATCATCAGTATCAGAAGTTAATTTACATTTTGGATACCATCTGAATTTTTTTCTATTTTGACGATAGAAAACAGTTTGACCAAAAGCAAAAAATGGACGTTCGCTTGAACCACCTTTTAAAATCAATCCACTTTCTGTAATTTCATCTCCTCGCATTTTTGCAAGGTCAGTAGGATCAAATGCAACCACTTCTACTTCACTATCGACGGATGAAGTATCAGAAACTGTATCATAATCTCTTGCAGATGCATATACCGGTGTCGTATCTCCGTTTTCAGTACGTTTGATACTTTTAACAACATTTGAAACAGTAACCTCCTCTTCGTATTTACCAGAAAAAATTTTGAGAATCTACTTCATTTGTTGTAGCAAAACAATATCTCAATCCACCGACCGATTCTTTAATCGATGGTCTTTTTTCTTTTTGTGACATCTTTCTACCTCCTAATTTTTATAAATTATTTCTTTTTTTAAAAACTTTCTATATATCTTTTTGAATTTCTATTCCATAAAGGTACTAAATGAGGATGACTACTTTTCATCTTGATAGTTCCTCTTTCGACCATAGGACCATAATATTTCCCCCAACCTATCTCTATTTCTTTTGCTTTTTTTCTATAAGAAAAAGTGAATATCAAATGTGTATATCCACTTTTAGAAATCTTTGATTTAGGACTGGGCAGTTTCAATAAGTCTTTGACAAAATCTTGTGCTATCTTTTCTTCCTCTTCCACTACATTATCAGATACTTTCGCATATTCTTCTAATGCTTTTGAAAAATCTAGAAGTCCATCAAATTCACTTGTATCACTCATCATTATCAACTTCTAATTCTACCGAAAAGTAAGAATGATAATAATTTCTATCTTTGTTTTTTTCTTCTACATATTCATGAAAGATCGTAGGATGCAATCCTAATTTTCGCATAGTGTCTCTTAATTCAAGTAATTTATAATGTCTAGGTGTTCTAGAAAAGAATGATACTTGAATCGTTTCAATAGTGATATAGACATCATCGCTTGCTAGTTTGTCATCCCATGCAATTTCCCAAAAAACGATTCTAGGATATTTACTTGCATTATTGACAGAGCTTTGACCTTCGTTGATTGGAATATCTAACTCACTTAATGCATTGACAAAATCCGTTTTCTTCATCATATTCTCCTTCCCAATTTACAAGAGTTATATCAGATTGTTTAAATCCATTATTATCAACAAAGTGATAAATGTTATAAACCTTATAAAAATGTTCATCAATTTTCAAAACACTCATTGAATCAATAAATCCTTTGACGTATGGAACTCTAATTTTTAGTTGAATATCAATATCGTGAGAGTCTAAATCACTTCTTAATCTGTCTGATACTCCTAATTCTTGATATGTCATAGAAATATCTTTTGATTGCAACGAAGTATTTGCTAGAACGCTATCATCTTCTATGATTTCAAAAACTTCAAAAAGCCCATCATTATAAATGGGCATATGAATTCTACTAGTTTTCTTCATCATTTTTAATCAAAGGAACTTTGTCCATTTGCCACGACAAAATCTCATCACTGTAATTTTCAAAGAATTCATCTGTTCTACTATTATATGCGTAAAGCACATAGTTTTTTAATAGCGCTCTGGCAGTCAAATCTTCATCATAATCAATAGTTCCAACTAGTTTTGTTAAGCGATAATTTCCCTCACGGATATTATTTCTAATAGATGAATCTTCATAATAAAAAGGAATAAATTTCTCTTTTCTAATTTCATCTATCAAGTTATCAATAACTTTTTTATCCATTTTTTCAATTATTCAGTTGCTTGTGTTTGTGCATTTGTTTGGAAATATTTTGGAACATATTCAACTAATTTTGTTGGATCAAAGTAGAAACATACATCATCATCTACTGCTCTACCATTTCCATAAGCTTTTGCAATAATGACATCTGCATCATCCATTGCTTTTGTTTGATCATATTCTTTAACTTCAATTGCTGATAATCCCATTGTGTAATAATCAGGCTTATCAATAAATAATCCTGCTTGTCCTTGAGGACAATTTGCAGTTGGAATTGTTCTAATTTTATCTTTAGATACTTGCACATATCCTCCAGCTAGTGCTTGTACATATAATGCAGGATCTACATAAGCAGCTTCATCATTTGGATTACATACTAACGCTAATGATGAAATTGCTCTTTTCCCACCATGCGATAATTGTGTTTTTACGGGAGCTAAACCTTTAGGTGTAAATTCAGTTAATTTTGAATTTTTAGTTTTCATTTTATGTTCTCCATTTGTTTCGACTTCATTTATTTTTCGGAAAACACCGATAGGTTGTTCAACTCCAGTTCCTAATAAGAATGCATATTCTAAACCATCATTCATTGTTTCAGCTAAAATTGCTGTAAAGTATTTATCAACAAATGGATTTGATAAATCTCTAATTGCTTTAGGAAGAACTAAATATGCTGTGATTTTTCCTAATTCGATATTTAATGCTTCAAATGCAACGCTTAATTCACCTTTAACAGCATCAGTCAATTTTCCCCAAGCATAAGTTCCAGTTTTGGATGCTGATAACCATTTTTTTACGTCAGCCGGAGCAAAAGATACTAATGATAATAAATCACTTGCTTTTTTTACATCAGCTAAAGTGTTATCAATGATTGTTGTTGGGATCAAGTCGATTTGTTTTCCATCGATAGCTTGTCTGACATTTGTTTTTAAAGCATCATAGAATTTATTTTCTTCATCGCTTAATTGTCTTAATCCTAATTTATTGAAGTTTTGAGCTTTTGCATTTGCATTTGCTGATTCTTTTAAGATTTGTTCAATCAAATCCTTATTAGCAGCTTCATTGATTAATTCTACTGCTTCTAAAATTGCTTGAGATTTATCTTCTGCTTTTTCTAAAATCTCTTTTGCTTTTTCTAATGTAGCTTTATCTACTTTATTAAATTTCATTTTTTTCTCTTTCCTTTCTATTTTTTTGTATTAAAAAAAGCATTCCAACCTGTTAATGGCTCTTCATTTTTTGCCTTTTCAAGTTTCAATGCTTCTTTTACCTCATTCAATTCTTTTTCTAAATCCTTATTCAACATAACTTGATGATTCAAGTACATTTCATTGATTGATTGCTGTGCATCATCATCTTCTTTGATTGATGTAGCAAATCCCATTTCTAAAGCTTCTTCTGCAGTAATCCATGTTTCATTGTCCATCAATTCAACTATTTCATCTCTTGAAAGATTTGAATATTTTTCATAAATAACAATCGATGGTTCTGTGATTTTATCTAGATCATCTGCTTGCTTTCTTAAATCTTTAGCATTACCGCTTGCCCAAGTCCACGCATGATGAATCATCAGCAATGAACCTTTATGCATGACTCTTTCCTTTCCTGCCATAAAGATGACACTTGCAATCGAACATGCAAAAGAATCACATACAGTAGTTACATTTCCTTTGAATTCTTTAATCATATTATGAATTGCAAGACCTTCACTTACAGACCCACCATATGAATTGATATGAACTGTTAAATTGTCTGTATCGACATCATTCAATTCTTTTAAAAAGTCATAGGCACCTACATCACTTTCATCCCACTTGTATGAGGTGATGTCTCCATAAATATAAAGATCTGTCATTTCTTCATTTGATTTTTTGAATTCATAGAACTTTTCATGTCCTTTCTTCATTATTCATCACCCCCTTTCGTATTTTCATCCATGCCTGTAGCATAGTTTTTAGTAAATCTTCTAGCATTTGCCCAATCTTCATCGATTGGTGGTTTACCACGTAATTTTAAAATATCGTTGTGAGACCAGCCATTAGAATATAATTTATCAAGATTAGATGCTTGCTCGATGACATCAATATGCTTGATTGCATCTGTATTGATTAAAATCCTATCTCCTCTTTCCCATTCGAGCTGAGAAAGCCAACATCCATTCATCCCATCATTTAACTCTTGAATAATTGGATCAGCAGCATACGTAATAAATTCATTGTTAGCATCACTTTTTTCAGTAACTTCTCCATAAAAGACACTTTTTGGAATTCCTAAAGCAATCGCTACATTTGTGAACACTTCATCTTTTAATGCTTTGACATCACTAGCAGTCATCGTTGACTTGCTGTCAATCGCACTTATGTCGAGTCCATTTCTAGAAAAGATAACTCTTATATCATCACTTGAAAGGTCCTTTCTAATTTTTTTCTGTATACTCATTTTTCAGTTATTGGTTGTCGGGTTTTTTCACTATACACTTGTATATTCCCCGGCATTTGAATTTTAAATTTTGAAAGTTTTGACTTTACTCCTTTTATAGCAGCACTCCAAGCAATCGCATTTTCTTGATTGATTTCATTTAGATAAGCTAACAACTTTTCATTTTTATACTTAAATAAGACTGCATCATTTGATGTAAATATCCTATCCAGTTTATAAGTTCTATTCCCGCTTCTAATAACCACATTTGAAAATGTTCTAGGATATAGAACATCATCCGACTGCACAAAGCTTTCAGCTCTATAAATATTTCCATCACTCATTTGTACAACTAAACATCCATCACTACT
>ENA-OQHL01001436-OQHL01001436.1-human-gut-metagenome-genome-assembly--contig:-NODE-1436-length-11969-cov-2.105219_pt1 | contig 11969 bp, 15 predicted proteins | sample MGYA00242565_ERZ504723 | MGnify/ENA primary metagenome ERZ504723 (study PRJEB26092, sample SAMD00036211) | human gut metagenome | host: Homo sapiens | study: EMG produced TPA metagenomics assembly of...
CATCTACATCGAGAGCCTCTACAGCATCCCGGGCATGGGCGGCCTGCTGGTCACCTGTGTCCAGCGCCACGACAACACGATGGTGCAGGGCATCGTTCTGCTCTACGCCTGCGTGGGCATCATCGGCTTGATTTTGGGCGATGTGCTCATGGTGCTCATTGACCCCCGCATCAACTTTGGCAAGAAAGAAGGTGGACGCTGATGCTCTCTTTTCTGAAACGCGAAAAATCGAAGCAGCTGGAGGATCAGCTGAATGCTGCTCAGGCACAGCGCCGCACCGGCTGGGAAAATCTGCCGGAGGATGAGCTGTTCACCCCCGCCGGGTTCAGTGAGGAACAGGCCGAAGCCACCGCCAGCTCAACTACAGCTACTGGGGCAGCACCTTCCGTGCCTTTTCAAGAACAAGTTCGCCGTGGCCCTGCTGATCGCGCTGGTGGTCGTGGTTGCCTTTGCCTTCATCCAGCCCCACCTGCCCGGTCAGGCAGACCCGAACCTGTGCGCCGTGGACCCTGTGACCGGCATCCAGTACCGCAACATCGCCCCCGGGCAGGACGGCTTTATCTGGGGTTCCAACTCCATCGGTCAGGACCTGTGGGCACGCATCTGGGCCGGTGCACGCACCAGTCTGACTATCGCCTTCTTCGTGGCCCTCATCGAAGCTGTGGTGGGCATTACCGCCGGTGTGCTGTGGGGCTATGTGCGCGGGCTGGACTTTGTGTTCACCGAGCTGTACAACATCTTCGATAACATCCCCACCGCCATCGTGCTGATCCTCATTTCCTATGTAGCCACCCCCAGCATCTGGACCATGGTCCTTGGCATGGCCATCAAGGGCTGGATCGAAATGGCACGCTTCATCCGCAACCAGATCCTCATCATCCGCGACCGGGATTATAATGTGGCTTCCCGCTGCATCGGCACGCCCACCATCCGCATCGTGCTGCGCAACCTGCTGCCCTACCTCGTCTCGGTCATCATGCTGCGCATGGCCCTCACCATCCCGGAAGCCATTGGCAACGAGGTGTTCATCACCTACATCGGTCTGGGCCTGTCCGTGGAGACCCCCTCGCTGGGCAACCTGGTCAACGACGGCCGCAAGGTGATGATGCAGGCCGGGCTGCGCTACCAGCTGCTGTATCCCACCCTCATCCTGAGCTTTGTTACCATTGCGTTCTATCTGATCGGCAACGCCTTCTCGGACGCTGCCGATCCGAAGAACCATCTGCAGTAAGGAGGGGACATCATGGAACACAACCAGCTCATTCTCTCCGCAAAAGATGTCAACATCCAGTTCAACCTGCGTGGAAAAGTGCTGCACGCCATCCGTGGCATCGATCTTGACCTCTATCAGGGAGAGGTGCTTGCCATCGTAGGCGAGAGCGGCTCCGGCAAGAGCGTTTTTACCAAGAGCTTCATGGGCCTGCTGGATGCCAACGGCTCCATTACCAGCGGCACCATTGATTACTACGGCATGGCGGACGGCAAGCCGCTGCGCCTTTCTGACCTCAGAACCGAAAAGGACTGGCTGCGGGTACGTGGCCGAGAGATCGCCATGGTCATGCAGGACCCCATGACCAGCCTGAACCCGTTGAAGACCATCGGGGCACAGATCATGGAAGCCGTTGCCCTGCATCAGGGCTTAAAGGGTGCTGCCGCCAAGGAAAAAACGCTGGAATACCTGCGGGATGTGGGCATCTCTGACCCGGAAAAGCGCTTTAAGCAGTACCCGCACGAGTTCTCCGGCGGCATGCGCCAGCGTGTGGTCATTGCCATTGCGGTGGCCTGCAGCCCCAAGATCCTGATCTGCGACGAGCCTACCACCGCACTGGACGTGACCATTCAAGCCCAGATTTTGCAGCTTTTGAAGGAGATGCGGTTCAAGTACGATCTGACCATCGTCATGATCACCCACGATCTGGGCGTTGTGGCAAACATTGCAGACCGCGTGGCTGTGATGTACGCAGGCGACATCGTGGAGATCGGCACTGCTGACGAAATTTATTACGATCCCCGCCACCCCTACACATGGGCGCTGCTTTCCAGTATGCCCCAGATGGGCGTGAAGGGCGAGGACCTGTTCAACATCGTGGGCACACCGCCAAACCTGTTTGCGGAAATTCGCGGCGATGCTTTTGCGCCCCGCAACCCACAGGCGCTGAAGATCGATTTTGTCAAGCGCCCGCCTTACTTTGAGGTAACGCCCACCCACAAGGCCAAAACATGGCTGCTGGACCCCCGGGCACCCAAGATCGAGCCGCCTGCTGCGGTAAAAATGCTGCGAGAGGAGGGGCTGTAAGATGGAAAATGAACGCGAAGTTCTTTTGGAAGTGAACCACCTGAACGTAACCTACGGCTCCGGCAAAAAAGCATATGAAGCTGTGCAGGATGCCAACTTTAAAATTTATAAGGGCGAGACCTTCGGCCTTGTAGGCGAAAGCGGCAGCGGCAAAACTACCATTGGCCGCGCCATCCTGCGCATTCTGCCCACCTCCGGCGGCGAGATCCTTTATAAGGGTCAGAAGATCAACGGCAGAATTTCCCGCCAGCTGGATAGGCAGATCATCAAAGAGATCCAGATGATCTTTCAGGACCCGCAGTCCTCGCTGAACGAGCGCGCCAAGGTGAGCTATATCGTGGGCGAGGGCCTGCAGAACGTCCGGCCTGATCTTTCCACCGCCCAGCAGGAGGAAAAGGTGCGTCAGGCTCTGCTGGACGTGGGTCTGCTGCCGGAATTTGCCTCCCGCTTCCCGCACGAATTTTCCGGCGGACAGCGCCAGCGCATCGGCATTGCCCGGGCCCTGATCGTGGAGCCGGAGTTCATCGTTGCCGATGAGCCCATCAGCGCACTGGATATGTCCATCCGTGCACAGGTGCTGAACCTGCTGCGCCGCCTGCAGAAGGATGACTGCCTGGAAGTCTACGATCAGGCATATGCCGGACGAAATCGCAGATATTATAAACTGACGGAGAAAGGGCAGGCACAGCTGAATTTGTACAAGATCGAGTGGAAGAATTATTCCACCAAGATAGGCAGTATGTTTGAGGACGCTGGCAGAAATGCGGACAGCGGCCACATGAGGGAGGAGAATTAACAGGTATGGACAGAGCGCAGTTTATGAAACAGCTAGAGAGGCTGCTGTCTGATATTTCGGAAGCAGAAAAGCAGGAGGCGCTGGCTTACTACAACAGTTATTTTGACGAAGCCGGTCCTGAGAATGAGGCTTCCGTGATCAGAGAGCTTGGAAGCCCCGGAAAAGTGGCTGCCATAATAAAGGCAGACCTTGACGAAAGCAATGAGGAATATGCACAGTATACAGAGAATGGATATGAGGACTTGCGGGAAAACAAGGCTTCTTATATGCCGGAGATTCACCAAAGAGATGGGGAACATGCAGGAAAAACAGATCGTACCCACAGGGGATATCGCCCGAAAGAGAAGGGAAGCAACAGCAGATTTATCCTGCTCCTAATTGCCCTGGTATTTCTTTCCCCATTTATCATTACAGCAGCCAGTGGCGTGTTCTGTATTTTACTGGTGGTGATCTTGTTTCCGTTTTTGGCGATTTTTGTATCCGGAGTTGTGGCGTTCGCATTTATCGTAGCAGCTTGCGCCTGCATTAGTGTGGGTATTGGAACTTTGATTACCAATACTGCTGTGGGACTTCTGGTAATGGGAATCGGCTGTCTTTTGTTTGCATCAGGAATTCTGTTCTGCATTTTAACAGGATGGCTGGGCTCCACGATTTTCCCATGGATTCTTCGTAAGGTAACAGACTTTTTCCAGAAAATCGTGTATCGGAATAAGAAGGAGGAGCAGGCATGAAAAAAGGAACAAAGGGAATGCTGATTGCAGCAGGTGCTTTCGCAGTGGCAGGAATTGGTTTCTGTATCGGTGGAATTTCTGTAGCAGCAGTGGAAACAGGCGGAAATGTGTTTGATCAGGCTGGACAGCTGCTTCAGGATAATGATTATCCGCTGGCTGGTCTGATCCATTGGGGAAACGCCCAATATCATTCTTCTGACATAGATTGGGATGCTTTAGATGGAAATACTGTGGATATGGATTTTGCCAGTGATCTGGAAATCAGTTTGAAGTATGATGAGCTCCTTATCCAGGAATACGATGGTGACAAGATTCGGGTAAATGTGGCAAATGATGCGAAGAACGATGTAGTGGTTAAGGAAACTTCCGGGAAAATCACGATTACAGATACCCGTAGTGGAAATGTAAAAAAGAAGAAACAGATAAAAGTCATTGTTCCTTCCGGGAAAGACTTTGATACGGTAAGCCTGGGTGTTGACATGGGTACTATTGATCTGGAGTGCGATTTAAAAGTACAGGAGCTTTCGGTGGAAGTTGGCGCTGGAGAATTTAGCGGTTATGGAAATATCACAGCAGCGTATTGTGATCTTCAGGTTGGCGCCGGAACCATCGACATTGATCAGCTTGATATTCAGAAACTGAATGCGGACTGCGGTGCTGGTGAAATTGACATGGTAGTAACTGGAAAAGAGAAGGACTATAATTACGATCTTTCCTGTGGTATGGGTGAGATTAATTTGGAGGATTCTGAGTACAGTGGAATTGGCATTGAGAAAAACCATTTCCAATGAAGGTGCCCAAAAAGATATGGTGCTGATGCGGATGGGCGAGATTGATGTGGAGTTTACTGGGGAAAAACTAAAAATCTTGCAGAACGCATTTTTTCAGACACGCTCTGGTGTAAAGTTATGTAATGGATAAAAAATAAGACAGAAATGTCAGATCGGAGGAATCAATTATGAGCAATAAGCGTTTATACAAATCAACCGTAAACTGTATGCTGTGCGGGGTGTGCGGCGGAATTGCCGAGTATTTCGATATCGACCCAACCCTGGTCCGCCTGGCCTGGGTAATCCTGACCTGCTTCGGCGGCGCAGGAATCTGGGCATATATTATTGCAGCGATTATTATTCCGAAAGCATAAGAAGAATCGCACAAGATCCACTGCCTACGAAAACATAGCTGCAAGGGGCCCCGAGCTGCTTAGTTGTAGTTGACAGTCAGCTTGGCAGAATATTGCGACGGTTCGCGTGGAATATGCCATGTCAAATTGCATCCACTTTGAATAAATGTATTATATTTTGTCCATACTCCCTATATACATCCAAACACTGTAAAAAGGAGCATAGACATATGAACAAAGACAAAGAAGTAGAAGCTTACAAATCCGGAAATCTTACCCCTGAAGAACAGACAAAATATGAAATTGCTCAGGAACTTGGCATTCTGGATAAAGTCTTAGAAGGGGCTGGAAAAGCCTCTCCGCCAAAGAAACGGGCCGGATCGGTGGCATAATGGCGCGAAAGAAACCGAAAAAATAATAGTATATTATTTGCCCCTGCAACTTGCCATCAGGCTAGAGCGTGCCCCTATATCCTTCTCTGTCTTTGGACCATTTCCTGAATACAGGTAAATTTTACTGTCTTCATCTATAAAAACACCGGGATCAAACTGCCAGATATCCCCTTCCCGTTTTCCGATCCATTGTCCTTTTTTTATCCTGCACAATTCCATAGAATTGATATTGTCCTGCAGGTTCATTGCATACAGCTACACCGATTGCCTCTCCGTCACCGTCCGGGCAATAATATAAATAGTATCTTCCATCCTTGCCTCTTGCGACATCCGGTGCCCAGATTTGTCTGTTACCATCCGGCATTCTTGGATCCTGGCTGCTCCGGTAGATAATGCCTTCGTATCTCCATTCCTTTAGGTCATGAACATTGGCAGACCAACAGACATAATCGTTCATGCAATACTTATTTCCGCCAAACCCGTCATGGCTTCCGTATAGATAAACCCTGTCACCAAATACATGTGGTTCTCCGTCCGGAATATATTCCCACAAAGGCAGATATGGATTATAGCTCTGCATTCTTTTGTACTCCTGTTTCTACAAAGGAGTCCTGGGGAAATAAACTCTCAGGACTCCTCATCTTCTTGCAGAATATTACTGTGCTTTTTTTGCGTACCACTCTCTTGCTTTCTCAGTTACTTCCGTTCCACCGGTGGCATACCATTTTTCTACAAATTCATCAAACTTATCAATGGAGTATTCTCCGGTGATAATCTTGGTAGCATATTCAATATATAAAGTCCGGTTAGCAATATCCGGATAATCAGAAGTAATCGATTCCGGCATACCGTCCCCAGCAAAACTCTTTACATATTTCTGGTTTTCCTGAACATTCTCAATTGCCTGAGATACTGCCCATGCTCTGTCATCTGTTAACTGGGAAGACAGTACATTCACTTGGAAATCAATGGTTGCAATTTGGTTGAAAGGTACTAATACCAAATTCTGCTGCGTGGATGGATCATCCGGCAGACGAACGGATTCCCCGTTTACCACTTCACTGTGCATACCTTCCACACCATTATAAAATTTCATCCACAGATACCTGGTTTCCATAAGCATCTAATACTTTCATGATTCTGTCAATCTTCGCTTCATCATCCGTATTTGCTACAACAAATCCTCCGCCGTTCATCTGATGCATTGTATAATATCCTTCATATCCGGGTGCTGAAATGGCAGGTAATACAGCGATTTCCGGTTTTACTCCGGTACCATTATAAATATTTTCCGCATAATTATAGCATTCCTGAGGCAAATGTTCCCAAATACCAACCACACCTGAATTGATTTTACCGTCCCACGCAGCCTTATCATTCAGAAAAGTCTCTGGGTCGAGCAATCCTTCTGCATATAACCCGGACATCCACTCCAGACAATCTCGCATATTCTTTGGTTACTGCCGAGTAAGTAAGTTCTCCATCATAAATATCCCACTGAGGATATCCTTCCCACATTGCAATTCCGTACTGTCCAAACAACTGTCCCATCCATCTTGCTTCTGCACGACCACCTGTAGGGATTTCATCTGCCACCCCATTGCCATTGGGATCATCGTTTTTAAATGCTCTGAGTACTTCTACAAACTCTTCCTGGGTTGTGGGCATGTCCAGACCGAGATTATCCAGCCAGTCCTTACGAATCATAGCGCCATTTCTTCCGTAACTCATAACCTGCGGAATCACATAGATGCGGTTTTGCCCGGTCGGATCATTCGCTTTTACTGCGTCCCAGACATCCTCCGGAATGCTCTCCCACAAATGAGGTGCTTTTTCAGGCAACAGATCTGTCAGATCCAGTAATGCTCCATTCGCAATTAATTCTGTCTCTACACCATTCCAGGGAGTAAACATATCCGGCATATCTCCGGCAGCAATTCTGAGATTCAACTGCTCCAAATAGGTTTCTCCACCATTCCACTCTACATAAGGCTGTACAATCCCGACACCTATGATATCTTTATAAAAATTATACAGTTCACTTCCTGCTTCCACCGGAAGGTATCCATTGTTGGTGCTCCAGATTTCAATATCCTCATCTGTAGAAGCCTCTGCCGTCTGTTCTGTTGCTTCTGTGCTCTTAGAATCAGCACTTCCACACCCCGACAACATTGACATCACCATCACCGATGCCAGCGTTGCACTCATTAGTTTCTTTGCATACCTTTTTTTCATACCTTTCCACCTCGTTCTTTCTTTTGGTAATTCTATTTTATCAACTCCTATTTCTTTTGAAATATGGGCTTTTTAGTTCTTACTCTGTGTTTCTTTAGTTTTTATTTATCCCTTTACAGACCCTAGCATTGCACCTTTCGCAAAATATTTCTGTATCCAGGGATACGCGACCAAAACCGGAAGAATCGCAAATACAACCGCTGCTGCGCTGAGAGTTGCGGATGTATAATTTGCTGTCTGTGCCATGGTAACTGCCTGTAATTCTCCACCTCCGTCAACAATTGTTCGAATCTTCATTTGTAAAGGAAACAGGTTCATATTTTGTATAAACATCATCGGATGTTCATATTGGTTCCACATTGTCACTCCGTAAAATAATCCTACCGTAGCCAGCACTGCTTTCGAAGCCGGAAGCACAATTTGAAGCAAAATACGAAATTTTCCACATCCATCAATCATTGCAGCTTCTTCCAACTCCCGGGGAAACTGTTTGAAAAAATGTTCTGACTATAATCAGGTTATACGCTGTCATAATATGAGGAAGAATTAACACCCAGTAATTATTGTATAATCCATAAGAACGTAACGTCAAAAAATAAGGAACTTTAGGAGCAGCAAACACCATAGTAAATACCACAAATAACATAATATATTTGGACGGTCGGAATTCTGTTTTCGACAACGGATATGCCATTAAAACATTTAGTAATAATGCTATCGCCACACCCAACACTGTGGAAGAAACCGAAATCAAGAAAGGCGTCCATATTTTTCCTTTCATAAAAAGATATTTCCAGGAATCAAACGTAAATCCTACCGGTAATAAATTAATCTGATTCATCTGTGATGCCGTTTTGGAGCTCAATGATACTGCAACCTCAGAAATAAGCGGGATGGCCGTAATAACGGCAAACAATATTAGAATCAAGCTAATTACAAACCCAAAGATTTTATCGTTTGCAGATTCCCGTACATGTGATTTTTTCGTATAAGCCTTCATTACCACAATCCTCCGTCTTCTGAAACTTTATTTGCAATTTTATTGAAAGTAACTACCATAAACAGACCTACTACCGACTGGAACAATCCTACCGCTGTTGCGAAACTGTATTGTGCCTGTTGAATTCCGACACGGAAAACATACGTATCAAAAATATCTGCCACTGAATAAGTCATTGGTGTGTATAAATTATATACTTGATCAAATCCCAGTGTTAAAAAGCTTCCGATGTTCAAAAGTAAAAGTGTAAGCACCGTAGGCACTAAAAGAGGAAATGTAATGAATTTCATTTTCTGGAATCGCGACGCACCATCAATAGAAGCTGATTCATACAAACTCGGATCCATTCCGCTAATTGCCGCCAGATATACTACCGTACCCCAGCCAGATTCTTTCCATATCGTAGAAAGAACATAAATAGGACGAAACCAGCTTTCTTTCTGCATTACCAGTAAGGGAGACATTCCCAGAAATTCTCTTACGTTATTGAACAGTCCACCAATGCCAAAAATATCGAATACCAGTCCTCCTACCACTACCCAGGATACAAAATATGGGATACAAATAATCGTCTGTATTCCCTTTTTCACCTTAGCATTTCGTAGTTCATTTAACATCAATGCCAAAATGACGGGAACCGGAAATGTCAATACAGTCTTCAGCAATCCCAGAACAACCGTATTTCTGAGGATTTTGTAAAAATCCGGATATGTAAACAGCTTTTTAAAATTAGTCAATCCACACCATGCACTATCCCAAATTCCTTTATATGCAGAATAATCTTTAAATGCGATTACGCTACCAAGCATAGGAATATACTTAAACATAACAAGATATATAATTCCAGGCAGCATCATCACATAATAAGGCCAGTTTCTTTTAAAATGCTCCTTTAAATTACCGGATCCAGCCTCCGTTCTTTTCATTTTTGTTTTTCCCATAAACTCACTCCTGTCTTCTTTCTTTTTGGAATGATTTCATTTTAACATTTGTGTTTTTTTTGAAAATATGAGAATTTTAGTGATTGCTATGGTTTTTTTTAGAATTTGACACAAAAAAACCTCAGTAGATTTCTCTACTGAGGTTCCTATTCGCAGGTCAACTCCTGCTTCGCAGGGCTACAAGGATTCGAACCTTGAAATGACGGAGTCAGAGTCCGTTGCCTTACCGTTTGGCGATAGCCCTATGTCGTTTACTTGATGAAGTATACACTATCTGTTCCCATTTTGCAATACCCAATTTAAAAAATTTTAAAAAATATATGAAATTAGAACAATTTCCGTAAAATCATCGCGTAAACACCGTGATATAGGGATAGTCCTTCCTTTCTGCCGGCTGGAAATCCTCCATCAACCAGTTCCAAATAAAGCTGTTCTCTCCTTCCTGGGCAATATCTCCATAACAGCTTTCAAATACCACCACATCCGGATATCTGTCCGGATTGATCTTCCAGTAGTCCAACAGACGCTCATCATAGATCATAGAGCAGATCGTATCAGGGGATGCCTGCTTATGTTCTCCGAGCATACAATAGAACTGGGACGGTCCCACATAAAGCACGGTACTGCCGTCCGGCACGGCCTCCGACCATACAGCCAGATTATTGTTGTAACGGTATGCAGTCATATAATCCGTGAGGATTCCGGCGCGTAATCCCTCTCTGTTGATGCCACGCACATTTTGAATCACATAGGCATGATATTCCTGGGATCCCAGAATCAGCCAGGTATAGGAAAATGCATTCCCAAGCACAAGGATCAGGCACAGGATCTGAATTGCCTTCTTTCCTGCGGTGTTTTCCTTCTGCCAGTAGTCTCCCAGACATACCAGTCCGGCCACTGCTCCCATAATGAGATAGGTGACCAGCAGCATCGGTCCCCAGTTAGACAACAGAAGTACCGAAAAATAATTGACAAATGCCAGCAGGATCAGTTCATAGAACAGCTTTTCCGTCTTGTCTCTGCGCAGATAGGTATAACATCCCGTCAGGGATACTGCCATCAGCAAAAGCTGCGGGTAAATTGCATTAAAGGAACTGAACAGCCAGAACCAGATCTGGATCAGAAATACAATTACGAAAAACAGCATGCCCGGAAGCTGTAGCAGTCCGGGAAGTTTTTCTTCCACACTTTCTCTATAAACCATCGGATCCCCAGAGACACCAGCAGGGCACACAGAAGGATCATGGCCATCTCGCCCAGGCTTGACCCCCATCCCAACAATTTTTCTCCCACAGTAGTCTGATGGGACCCCTCTCCCACGGGATCTCGCCTGCCATCTCCAACATTTTCTGCGGTGTCATATAACTCAGAAGATATGTAAACATTACTGCCGCACTTGCCACACAGGACAGTACATAAGCACAGAGTTCTTTCCATTTTTTCTCTGATCTGCGCACCAGCAGAAATACCAGGCAGCACAAAAAATACCAGTACCATACTTGGATAAGCCAGCACATCACAGGTCATGAATATACCTGCCAGCACCAGCCACCGCAGCTCTCCTGCTGTCTGTCTGCCCTCGGAGTCCTTCGCTCCGAAGTATCTCAGAAGGCACAGCACCATAAGTGCAAAGAACCAGTTATGAAGATTGGAATACTCCGGAATAAAAATGGACTTGGGTGTTGTCACATAGTAGAGAAGCCCCATCAGTGCTGCCACATTCTCATCCATCTGCGGCACCGTCCTGCGGATCGTCTTATATAGAAAGACGCTGACGCACGCCTGGATTGGGAAAAATACGAGCCGTAAAAATAGATTCAGATAATTCACCTCCGACCGTCAGCATCACAAACAGCCTGATAAAAACTGCCGTAAAAATGGCGGAAGTCTGGTGTGGCTCCCACATTTCAAGCAGCAGCCGGTCTCCCATGGCAAGACGATAGCCCACCATAATACCATAGCCTTCGTCCGTATCAGCACCAATAAATAAATTTTTTGCTGTATATGCAATGATTGCAAGAATACAGATAATTTTCCAGAATTTCTTATTTTTCAGTATATTTTTCATCATGCAGTTATCATAACACAGGATTTTTCCCCATAGCAATGACAAGAAACATACATAACTGCAAAACGAGGCCCACCGTCCTGCGGCAAGCCCCGTTTTTATTCAACACAATGAGAGAAACGTATGATGGTATTTTACAATGCTGTTTATACTTCAAAGATCAGATTCACCATAGGTCAGGTACTGGCCATACCTTCTTGTCAACCATCATCTCCAGTTCATCTACGGGAGTTCTCAGGTCATCCATTGCGGTATGTACCACATCTTTATAGAAGAAAGCAAGCTTCTTGGGATCTTCGATGCCTGCTGCCTCAGCCAGCTTATCCTCCAGAGCAGTCTCTGCAGCCTGTGCCTCAGCCAGCTTCTCGGAAATGCTCTTCAGTACAG
>ENA-OQHL01001437-OQHL01001437.1-human-gut-metagenome-genome-assembly--contig:-NODE-1437-length-11962-cov-3.762315_pt1 | contig 11962 bp, 8 predicted proteins | sample MGYA00242565_ERZ504723 | MGnify/ENA primary metagenome ERZ504723 (study PRJEB26092, sample SAMD00036211) | human gut metagenome | host: Homo sapiens | study: EMG produced TPA metagenomics assembly of...
AATAACGGCGGTTTGTGGGATGTAACGCCAACAATAAAAAAAGGGACTGAGGCGTTTGATGCTGCGGGTAATGCTGTCGGCACTGAAGAGCAATGGTATCTGACTAAAATAGAAAAAACTGTCAATGACGATACGGAAGTACTGCTGGATGGTGCCGATAACAGCTATGCTTTGTGGCGTAGTAGCAATGATACACTGCGCAAACGGTTGGGCGACTTGCGTTACCGTACGAATGAGCAGGATGGTGACGATTTGTGGGCCCGTTACGTAGGCGGAAAATTTGGCAGCGGCAGTTTTGACGGCAACTATAACCTGTTCCAGCTGGGCTACGATAAAGCCGATAACGAAAAAAGCACTTATGGTTTTGCCATAGACCGCGGAACAGGTAAGGCTGGCTACAGCAGTGGCAGCAGTAAGGATAAGCTGCTGTCAGGCAGCCTGTACGGTACCTGGTATGGAGAAAAGGGCAATTATACTGACGTTGTGGCACGGATAGGTCAGTTTAGTACGGATATCAAATCCTATGGAGAATATGCGGATAAGGCAGATTATAAAGCTCATGCGTACAGCCTGAGCGTGGAATATGGCAAAACGATCAAGGTGAACCGGGAACAGGGCACGTTTATCGAACCGCAGGTGCAGTTTACAGCAGGACGTTTAGGAAGCGCACACTATACTACTGACCGCGGAACGGAAGTGTATGCTGGCGGAATGAACAGTTTCATCGGCCGGGTAGGCTTGGTAGCAGGTCAAAAGGCCAAAGACGGCAGGAGTGATTTTTATATCAAGGGTTCGCTGCTGCACGAGTTCGGCGGTGAACGGGATATCACGATGCAGGCTGCTAACGGAGAAACTCTGGCGACTTCCAAAGATTATGGTGATACCTGGTTTGAGCTGGGTCTTGGGACTAATATCAAACTCAGTAAAACCAGTCAGTTCTACGGCGATATCGAACGCAGCTTCGGGGCCGAGATCCAAAAGAAATGGCAGATCAATGCCGGGGTGAGATTCGAATTTTAAAACTTTAAAATTGTCGGATGTGGCGGATATCACGCGCTATATTTATAGATGCCGCCTGCATCAGCAGGCGGCATTTGTTTTGCAGGAGAAAAGAGGGAACAGGGGTGTCGAAATGAGCGGGCAGAGAATAAAAAAAATTGATACCAGTGAAAAAGATTTTGAGGTTTATACTCAGGTCAAAGACGCTGTCTGCATGATAGATATTGAAAAAAATGAGCTTATCTATATGAATGAGGAAGCCAAAAATATTTCCAGGAAATTTTTGGCTGATGGGAATTATGTTGGCAAAAAGTGTTATGAAGTTTTGCATGGACAAAAAACAGTATGTTCTTTTTGCCAGAATAAGCTGCTTTCCCAGGAGGGTTTCTTATTAGAAGAGGTTTATCAGCCGTTTTTGAAGCGATATTTGCAATTAAAAAGTATTTTGGTTTGTACGAATAATAAAAAAGTGCGTTTTCAGGTTTTATCTGTTATTAATTCAGAAACCATAAAACTGGAAGAAAAACGTATTTATGAAAAACTGGAAGAAATGCGTCGGACGGATATGCTGACAGGAGTTTTTAACCGCTCATACTATGAAGAAGTTGCTGAAAGCATTGCAAATGACCTGCCGGAGACTTTAGGTGTAACTGTTATCAACATCAACGAGATGAAAAGGATCAACGATCAGTATGGTTCTGTTTTTGGCGACGCTATCTTAAAAGAGGTCGGTAAAAGTCTGCTTGAAGTATTTGAGGGCCATTGCTTTCGTATTGACGGCGACGAGTTTGTCGTTTTGAGCATAAACCAGACTAAAGCTGAATTTGAACAAGCTCTGAAAACTTTTAAGGAAAAGATAAAAGTTATTAAAAATGTCAGCACCGCCGTAGGCAGCAGCTGGAAAAATACTGGTCTGGATATGCAAAAACAGTTTGTGACTGCAAATAAAAAAATGAAAGAAGTCAAAGATACATATCATACACATCTGCACAGCATAGACAGAAAATATTTTAAAACAGCTAAAAAACTGCTGCAGGAAATTCACAAGCGGATGTTTACCGTTTATTTGCAGCCCAAAATAAATTTAAGTGATGAAAAATTAAATGGAGCGGAAGCTTTGGTGCGAAAGCTGAACGGTAAAGGCAACCTTGTTCCGCCAATTGATTTTATACCGGAATTGGAACAGAATGGACTGATCAGCTTTGTCGATTTTTTCGTTCTGGAAACTGTTTGCGAATATATACATAACTGGCAGAAACAGGGCAAAAAATTTATCAAGGTATCTGTTAATATGTCGCGTACGACTTTACGGAAAAAGAATGTCGTGCAGAAGGCGGTGGCTATTTGCAGCAAGTATCAGATCGGGCCGCAGCTGATCGAGATCGAAATTACAGAAAGTATCGGCGGCCTGGAGAAAAAATTAATTACCAGGCTGATGGATGATTTTCATGCTGCTGGCTTCAGTATTGCTTTGGACGATTTTGGCAGCGGGTTTTCCAATATTGCCGCTTTGGCAGAAAATGATTTTGATGTGGTAAAATTTGATAAAAGTTTGATCGATACCATTTTTGAAAATGATAAGTCGCGTACGGTCATTCAGCAGGCGATCAATCTTTGCAACGCGGTAAATAAAAATATTGAAACTGTGGGTGAAGGGGTTGAAACAGAGCAGCAGCTGCAGATTTTAAAGGAGTATGGCTGCGATATTGGTCAGGGTTATCTGTTTTCACGGCCAATACCGGAAGAAAAGTTTTTGAAAGATTTTTTGACAGGAGAAAATGGAGAAAAATGTGATTAACAGGTTGGCGATTGCAGTATAAAACAGCGTTATTCAATAAAAATCCGATGTGGGAGCGTGCTTCACATCGGGATTTTTATTAACAGTTCAGTGATTTGTAGAGCTGCAAAATCAATTACAATAATGAATATTAATTTCAAATAAATTTCCCTTGCGTTTTTAAATGACATATGTTATATTAAAAGTGCGTTAGCGAAGGCTAACTAAAACGACTGAATTTATGTTTATATAAGGAGGCAGTTATTATGTCATTGATCAACAAGGAAGTTAACGATTTTAAGGTTCAGGCCTATGTAGGCAACGATTTTAAAGAGGTTACCAAAAAAGATATTTTAGGGAAATGGTCGGTGTTCTTTTTCTATCCGGCTGATTTTACCTTTGTGTGCCCGACTGAGTTAGAGGATCTGGCGAATAAATACGAAGAATTCAAAAAAATCGGCTGCGAGATTTATTCCGTATCCTGCGATACTCATTTTGTCCATAAAGCATGGCATGATGCTTCGGCTACAATCAAAAAGATCCAGTATCCGATGTTGGCTGACCCGACCGGAGCTTTGGCAAGAGATTTCGATGTGATGATCGAAGCTGACGGCCTGGCCGAAAGAGGCAGCTTTATCGTTAATCCGGAAGGTAAGATCGTAGCTTATGAAGTTATTGCCGGCAATGTCGGACGTAATGCTGACGAGCTGCTGCGCCGTGTGCAGGCTTCGCAGTTTGTTGCCGAGCATGGCGATCAGGTCTGCCCTGCCAAATGGCAGCCTGGCGCAAGCACTTTGAAACCCAGTCTTGATCTGGTAGGGATTATCTGATCATGGAACGGATGTATGATGTCATCATCATCGGCGGCGGGCCTGCGGGCCTTGCCGCTGCCGTTTATATGGCCCGGGCCAAGTATAAGACGCTGGTTATTGAAAAAGAGAAGATCGGCGGTCTGATCACGATTACTTCCGAGGTGGTAAATTATCCGGGCGTTTTAAAAACTACGGGTAAAGAGCTTACTGAGCAGATGCGTCTGCAGGCAGAAAGCTTCGGGGCGGAGTTTTTACTGGCGGAGGCCTTGGAAAGCAAGCTGGACTGCGATATCAAAGAGGTGCGTACCGATAAGGGGACTTTTAAGTCGCTGGGTGTGATCATGGCTATGGGAGCCGTACCGCGGCAGGTGGGCTTTACAGGCGAGTCGGAATACCGCGGGCGCGGCGTTGCATATTGTGCTACCTGTGACGGCGAATTTTTTACTGGTCTGGATGTATTTGTTGTGGGCGGTGGTTTTGCTGCTGCCGAAGAAGCGATTTTTCTGACCCGTTATGCGCGGCATGTGACAGTGCTGGTGCGCGGTGATGATTTTACCTGTGCCGGGTCGATCGCCGATGAAGTGAAGCGGCATGAGCAGATAACAGTGCTGTATAATACTGCCATGCTGGAAGTCGGCGGAGGAGACGTACTGCGTTATGCTGTTTATGAAAACTGCAAGACCGGTGAACGTACACGTTATGAGACCGGTGACGCGACCTTCGGCGTATTTGTTTTTGCCGGGTATGTTCCTGTAGGCGGCCCGCTGTTGAACGGTCTGGAAACTGACTGTGAAGGTTATCTGGTCACCGATATGGATCAAAAGACTAATCTGGACGGCGTTTATGGCGCCGGTGACTTATGCATCAAAAATCTGCGGCAGGTGGTCACAGCGGTGTCTGACGGCGCTAAAGCGGCTACTTCGCTGGAGAAATATGCTGCACAGCTGCACGATAAGCTGAAGCTGCCGCGTTTTGCAGTAACTAAAAAGCAAATCACGGAGCCGGCAGTTAAGCAGACGGAAGCAGCAGCAGCCGATGACGGCGCGTTTATCTCGGAAGCTATTAAAACGCAGCTGACGCCTGTTTTTGCAAAATTTACAGATGATTTATTACTGCGGGCCGCATTGGATAACAGCCGGGCGGCGGCAGAAATACGCGGCTTTTTAAACGAGCTGACGCCCTTAAGCGCTCATCTGCGCTGGGAAGAAGCCGGGGAGGCTGCGAACGGGCTGCCGTATATCGAGGTCTGCCGTGCGGATGGAACGTCTTTAGGATTCCGTTTCCACGGTGTACCTGGTGGTCATGAGTTTAATTCATTTATCGTGACACTGTATAATGCGGCCGGGCCGGGTCAGGCTATCAGTGAGGAGCAGCTGGCTGCGGTCAAAGCACTGAGCGGAAGCAAAAAGCTGCAGGTGGTCATTTCACTGTCCTGTACGATGTGCCCTGAACTGGTAATGGCAGCCGGCAGGCTGGCAGTTGAAAATGACGGGATCGAGACAGATGTATTTGATATCAATTTGTTCCCGGAGCTGCGCGAGCAATATAAAATTATGAGTGTGCCTTGTGTGATTTATAATGATAAGGTCAGCTTTGGTAAAAAGAATATCGATGAACTGCTGCAGCTGATCGGCTGAGATGCAGGTTAATAAAAACAGGTTCACCGCTTTAGCGGTGAACCTGTTTTGTTATTATTGACCAGCTTTCAGCTCAGTCCAGTAACGGTCGTACATAGTGATACTGTCGCCGATATCGGTCAGCCATTCGCCTTTGGGGATGCTTTCTTTGCCAATTTTCAGCATGGGGTCATCAAGGTAGGCTTGGGAGTGATATTTGAGTGCTTCGTCATTAGGATTGGCGCAGTTCATAAATTCCCAGTTTTTAGCGCTGACCTTGGGGTCGTACATATAGTTCATAAATTTTTCGGCCAGTTCTTTATTTTTACAGCCCTTGGGTATGGCAAAGTTATCTGACCAGATCAGTGAGCCCTGATCTGGGACAACAAAACCGACATTATTATTTTCTCTGTAAGTAAAGGCGGCGTCGCCTGACCACATAATGCCTATCCAGCCTTCTTCAGCAATAAACTTTTGTTTCAGGTTTTCGGTATCGTAGGCAATAACACTGCTGTTGAGCTGCTTCAAGTCTTTGAAGGCTGCTTCTACCTGAGCCGGGTCAGTGCTGTTATTAGACCAGCCGTGTTTTTTCAGGGCTACACTGAAAACTTCGCGGCAGTCATTCAAAAGCAGTACATGTCCTTTATATTCCGAGTTCCACAGATCGTCCCATTTGGCAGGAGTTTCTTTGACATATTTTTTGTTATAGATGATACCGGTGATGCCGGTGGTATAAGGCAGGGTATATTCGACGGTCGGGTCAAAGGGCAGCTTGCGCAGGTCAGCACTGATGTATTTTGCATTGGGGATCTTGGCAAGATCCAGTTTTTCCAGCATATCCAGCTTGCGCATGGTAGTTACCATATAGTCGGAAGGCATGATGATATCAAACTGGGCTCCGCCTGCCTGCATTTTAGCCAGCAGTTCTTCATTGTTAGAAAAAACGTCATAGGTGATTTTGCAGTTGTTTTGCTTTTCAAAATCAGATATAACATCGGGATCAAAATAATCTGCCCACCCGTAAAGGTTCAGGACCTGGGGCGCTCCGGCATCTTTAGCTGAGTTGTCCGATCCGCAGCCGCCCAGCAGAACGGCAAAGCAGAGAGCGGTCAGTAAATATGTAAGTTTTTTCATAAAGCTAAACACTTCCCCTTTAATGTGTTATAAAAAAGGCTGCCTCATGGGAGACAGCCTGATCTTAAAGCAGAGTTAAATAAACAGAGGTCGCTACGTGTTTATTTAGCGGTTTTGAGTTCAGTCCAATAACGGTCATACATAGGCAGGGCTTCGCCGATATCGATGAGCCATTCGCCTTTGTCGATGTTATCCATACCGACCTTGAGCATGGGATCGTTGCGGAATTCTTCACTGTGGAATTCCATTGCTTTTTCGTTAGGGTCGTTATAGCCGATATATTCGTAGTTTTTAGCGCTGATCTTGGGTTCGTAAATGAAGTTGATGAATTTTTCAGCTAAAGCTTTGTTTTTAGCGCCTTTGGGAATAGCAAAGGTGTCTGCCCAGATGGTAGCGCCTTCCTTGGGGATCACAAAGCCGATGTTTTTATTGTCTTTGTAGGTGTAGGAAGCATCACCTGACCACATAGTACCGATCCAGGCTTCTTCTGCGATAAATTTCTGCTTGATAGTATCGGTGTCGAAAGCCAGTACGTTTGGAGCCAGCGTTTTCAGGTCATTAAAAGCTTTTTCTACCTGAGCCTGGTCAGTGGAATTGTTGGAATAGCCGTTTTTCTTCAGTGCCACACCGATAACTTCGCGGTTGTCGTTAAGCAGAATCACGCGGCCTTTATAATCCGGGTTCCACAGGTCTTCCCATGAGGTGGGAGTTTCTTTGATAAAATTTTTGTTGTAGACGATGCCGGTAATGCCCCAGGTGTAAACAAGGGAATGCTTGCCGGTGGGATCGTAAACAGGAGCCTTCAAGCTGCTGACGATATTTTTGGCATTGGGTATTTTATCAAGATCCAGCTCTTCCAGAAGGTTCAGTTTCAGCATAGTTGCTACCATGTAATCGGAGGGCTGGATGAGGTCGTATTGCGCGCCGCCGGCCTGGATCTTGGCCAGCAGTTCTTCATTATTGGCAAAAACGTCGTAATTTACTTTACAGTTGTTTTGCCTTTCAAATTCGGCAATGACCTCCGGATCGAAATTGTCGGCCCAGCTGAACAGGTTCAGCACTTGCTTGTCGCCGCCGGCGGGAGCTGCTGCGTCCTTTTTGGGAGCGTCACCGCCGCAGCCCGTCAGAGCCAACGTTAAAACAGCGATGAGGAAAACAAAAAGTTTTTTCATTGTCGGATCACCCTTTCATCATTTTATTTGTTGTTTATATTGTATCACAGTAAGTTGTGATATCAATCGGAGTTTTTATCAGATGTGTGCTGCGGCTGCAGGATCTGAGCGATCACGACCAGCGTGATCGTTGCGAACATCAGTAGTGTGGACAAGGCGTTGATCTCGGGGGAGATACCGCGTTTGACCATAGCGTAGATGTAAAGCGGCAGCGTAGTAGAATTGGGGCCTGCCACAAAGAAGCTGATAATAAAATCGTCGATAGACAGCGTGAAGGCGATCAGGGCGCCGGCCACGATACCAGGCAGGGCCAGCGGTAAGGTGACGTAGCGGAAGGTCTTCCACGGAGTCGCATACAGGTCCATTGCTGCCTGTTCCAGTTCATGCCGCATACCTTCCAGTCTGGCGTTGACAGTGATGACAACGAAGGAAACACAGAAGGTGATGTGTGCAAGGATAAGGGTAGTTTTACCAAGCGGTACCTGTGCCTGAGCAAATAGTACCAGCAGGGAAAGACCCATAACGATTTCCGGGATCAGGATCGGCAGGTATAAGAGGCCGTTGATGACCGGTTTGTACTTGTATTGGTAACGATTGAGCGCGATAGCGGCTATCGTGCCCAGCGTAGTCGAGGCTATTGTAGAGATCACAGCAATAAAAAGGCTGTTGGTGAGTGCCTCTAAAACGCGGCGGTTTTGGAAAAGAGCTTCATACCAGTTGAAGGTGAAGCCTGTCCAGACGGCGTTGATCCTTGATTCGTTGAAAGAATACATGGCCAGGATCAGCAGCGGCAGATAAAGGAAAGCCAGAATAGCCAAAGAATAGGCTACCATCAGATGGCTACGCCACGTCTTTTGCATCGCCGTCACCTCCTTCCTGTGCCTGCAGAGCTTTGTAGTACAGGATGATCAGCACCAGACTAAGTACGGCCAGCACTATGGAGAGCGCCGAGCCAAAGGGCCAGTCACGGGCTGACAGGAACTGGTTTTGGATGAGATTGCCGATGAGCGCCGATTTAGCACCGCCCATAACGTCGGGAACAACGAACATCCCCAGCGAAGAAATGAAGACCAGAATTGTACCCGCAGCAATACCGGGCATGGTCAGGGGCAGAGTAACTTTACGAAAGGCTGTCAGCGGTTTGGCACCCAGATCGGAGGCTGCTTCTAAAAGCCGGGTATCCAGCTGTTCGATAGATACATAGATCGGCAGCACCATAAAGGGCAGCAGTGCATAGACCATACCAAGCATAACGGCCATATCATTGTAAAGCATCTGCAGCGGCTGGTCGATAAGGCCCAGATTCAACAGCAGCGTATTGACTACGCCCTGTGAACGCAGGATAATGACCCAGGCATAGGAACGGATCAGAAAATTGATCCAGAAAGGGATCATAACAAGTATCAGACCTGGCTGCTGCCATTTCTTAGGCAGCTGGGCTATGGTATAGGCCAGCGGATAACCCATCAGGATCGTGGCGAGCGTAGTTACGATAGCTACGACCAGGGTGATCTGCAAAAATTTTAAGAATATAAAGGTTCCAAAAAACCGCAGGTAGATTATCAATGGTAAAAGAAAAGATGACCTGTCCATACGGTGTGCGCCCGGCAAAGGACACTGCAACTACGATCAGCAGCGGTATGACGAAAAAGATGCTGAGCCAGAGCAGGGCCGGCGCTACCAGCAGTTTACCGTTCTTCATCATCGCTGTACTTTCACCTCGTCTCTTTCGTACCACCAGATGCCGACGCGTTCGTCGGGCGTCCAGCGTTTGACGTCGTCAAAGTACTGATATGCGACCACGGTCTGGTTCGAGTTGTCAAGACGGACAAAGACTTTGTCGATAGTACCGTAGAAGACAACATCGACGACGGTGCCGTAAAAAGCAGGCTCGGGGTGCGCGGCAGCTTTGTCTTCGCTTTCATCTTCTTCGCAGAGGTTCAGTTTTTCCGGCCGCAGGGCCAAAGTTTCAGTTTCAGTATCGAAGAAATTGCTTTCGCCGATGAATTTGGCAACAAATTTTGTGGACGGATAATGATAAATATTATCAGGATTGTCGTCCTGTTCGATAACGCCTTTATTCATTACGACGATGCGGTCAGACATGGTCAATGCTTCTTCCTGATCGTGCGTTACATAGATGAAGGTCAGGCCCAGACCGCGCTGAAGGTTTTTTAATTCCAGCTGCAGATTTTTGCGCAGCTGGTAATCAAGCGCGCCCAAAGGCTCGTCCAGTAAGAGGACCTTGGGATTGTTGACCAAAGCGCGGGCAATTGCGACACGCTGCTGCTGTCCGCCCGACATTTGCTGGGGCCGGCGGTTGCGGAACTCTTCGAGCTGGGTAAGATAAAGGACCTGAGCAACACGTTCCCTTTTGTTCGTCAGCAGGAACTTTTTTTCATCATCAGGCCGAATTTTATGTTTTCCTCAACAGTCATGTGAGGGAATAACGCGTAATGTTGAAATACCATATTCACATCACGTTTATAGGGCGGCAAGGCAGTGACGTTTTCGTCGTCCAGATAGATACTGCCCTCGGTAGGAGTTTCCAGGCCGGCGATCATGCGCAGCAAAGTGGTTTTGCCGCAGCCGGAAGGACCGAGCAACGTAATAAATTCTCCATCGTAAATTGTCAGATCGAGAGAGGGGATAATGACGTTATTACCAAATTTTTTTGTGATTCCCTGTAAACGGACCATTTCTTTCATTTTTTGCTTGTCACAACCTTTCGTAATGCAGATTTTATCCTTATGCAGATAACAACTTATTATATACAGATTTGACCCAAAATTTCAATAATTTTTTGTAAAATTTAGAGGTATTTTGCTAAAAAACAGAGAATATTGATACTCATACGCAATAATGACAGTTTTTGATGATTTTTTGCGGAAAAATTCCAAAATTTGGAGGCTTTTTATTAATGAAACGATTGATACTGGCATTGATTTTGTTGGTAGTTGTTTTAATAACCGGCTGCGCTGATGCCGGCAGGCGTGATCAGGATAAAAAATCGGTGCATAGCCCGGCGGTAACGTTAGGGATCGAACGCATCGGCGAGTATGAGCAGCTGTTTGCAGGGAAGCGTGTGGGTCTGATTACAAATCAGACCGGTGTTGACAGTAAGCTGCGCAGCAGTGAGGATATTTTACTGGCGCATACTGATCTGACAGGGAATTTTTGTGCCGGAGCATGGTTTGTTCGGCGCCGTGGCTGCCGGAGACGATGTGGACGGCGCTGAATACAAAGGTGTGAAGGTATACAGTCTGTATGGAGCGGCAAGACGGCCAACGCCGGCAATGCTGGATTCGATCGATGTGATGACTGTTGATATTCAGGATGTGGGTGCCCGGCATTATACTTATGTTTCAACTATGGCCTATGCTATGGAAGAATGTGCTAAAGCCGGTAAAAAGTTTGTTGTTTTCGACCGTCCCAACCCGATTGGGGGATTGATGGAGGGGCCGCTGCTGCGTCAAGAACAGGCAAGCTTTATCGGCCTTTATCCGGTGCCTCTGCGTCATGGACTGACTATCGGGGAATATGCCAGATATATCAACGATACGCAGAAGCTTGGCCTTGATCTGACGGTGATTCCGATGAAGGGCTGGCATCGGAAAATGTACTGGCAGGATACGGGGCTGCCGTGGGTAGGCACTTCGCCGCAGATACCTACAGCTGCTACGGCTTTATATTATGTGACTACGGGTATTTTGGGGGATACTAACCTTTCGGTTGGTATCGGAACAACAAAACCATTTTATTATGTAGGTGCTCCCTTTGCTGAAAAAGATGCGGTTGCGGATAAATTGAACAGTTTGCAGCTGCCAGGCGTGTATTTCAGACCGGCGGCTTTTATTCCAGCTTACGGAGCGTTTGCAAAAGAGCTGTGCCAGGGTGTGGAAATTTATATTACTGATGCGGAGATATATCGTGCCGCGCTTACCGGGCGAATATCCTGCGCTGCATTGAAGAACTGTATCCTGACAAGGTTGTTACCCTGCTCGCTATGGCGGTAAAGGCTATAAAATAGATATTGCCCTGGGCGAAACGGCTTTGCGCGTGGGGGTGCCATTAGAGCGCCTGCTGCCGCGTTGGGACGAGGGAAGCACAGGTAGTTTGCTGAGCAGGTGCGGCCGTATCTGCTTTATAAATAATGAAAGGATTGGAAGTAAATGCTGAATAAGGTTTTTGTAGAATTTTTATATGAAGCGGCGCACATTCAGCGCTGGAACGATCACATCCGTCCTAACGGCTTCACGGAGCTGGATAAGCAAGCGCATAAAATGATGATTTTGTATGTGCTTGCAAAGTATGAGGAGCAGGATCATCAGGCAAAACTGAACTGGCGAGTACTGATCGAAGGCGGTATTTTTGAATTTCTGCATCGGATCGTGCTGACTGATATCAAGCCGCCGGTGTTCCATGAATTGATGCGTGTGCATGGTAAAAAAC
>ENA-OQHL01001440-OQHL01001440.1-human-gut-metagenome-genome-assembly--contig:-NODE-1440-length-11943-cov-1.544431_pt1 | contig 11943 bp, 14 predicted proteins | sample MGYA00242565_ERZ504723 | MGnify/ENA primary metagenome ERZ504723 (study PRJEB26092, sample SAMD00036211) | human gut metagenome | host: Homo sapiens | study: EMG produced TPA metagenomics assembly of...
AAACGCTCCGTCCATCACATCCAGATGGATGTACTGCGCTCCCGCGTCAGAAACTGTCTTTACATCTTCACCAAGTTTTGAAAAGTCTGCTGAAAGAATCGATGGCGCTAATATATACATGATCTTAATATCTCCTTTTACTCTTCAGTTCTTCATAGATCAGCCGGTAATTTTCATACCGGGAATCCGCAATTTTTCCTGCTTTTACGGCCTCCTTGACGCCGCACTCCCGTTCTCCCACATGGACACAGCCCAAAAACCGGCATTCCGGCTCGTAGGCCTCAAATTCCGGAAAGAAATCCTTTAACTCTTCCGGCTTCATATTGTCGACAAAGATGGAGCTGAAGCCCGGCGTGTCCATCACGAAGGTCTCCTTCTCGACGAAGAACAGCTCCGAATGTCTTGTGGTATGGCGGCCCCTGCGGATCTTCTCACTGACGGCCCCCGTCTCCATCTCCGCCTCCGGCTGGATCCTGTTCGTCAGGGATGATTTCCCAACACCGGACGGGCCGGCAAGTGCCGTTGTCTTCCCCCTTAAGAGGTCATGGATCGCCTCGATCCCTTCCCCCGCCAGAGCACAGGACAGATGGACATCATATCCGGCATCCCGATAGATTCCAGCAAGTCGTTCTGCCTCACCCTCTTTTTCCGAGATCTGTCTTATTAAAGCAGATCACCACCGGACATTCTGGGCTTCCATCGTAACCAGAAAGCGGCTCAGATGATTTAAGTTCGGTCGGTCAGCGACGGCAAACACGATCATTGCCTGATCGATGTTTGCCACTGCCGGACGGATCAGGGAGTTCTCCCTCGGAAGGATCTCCACGATGTTTCCGAGGCTCTGCTCCTCAGAAAGCACGTCGAACTCCACATTGTCGCCCACAAGAGGCTTGATCTTCCGGTTCCGGAATACGCCCTTTGCCTTACACTCGTATACTTTGGAAACGCCGTCATGTACGTAATAGAATCCGGCAATTCCCTTTATGATCTTTCCAGTCAACCGTCAACCTCCGTAAATGTCACATTATAGGATGTCAGTACCACGTTGTTCGTGAGGTCCACGATCTCCACCTCACCGGTCTGTACGCCGTCCGCGCCGCGGATCCTGTCTAACTTGATATTCAGGGTTGTGTCCGCGCTGTAAGACTTTGGCTCCGCAAGCTTCGTATAGGTCACTTTGCCGTTCACCGTCTGCTTTAAACGGATCAGGATCTGGATCTCGGAGGATGCTGCCCCCGGTCCATAGGAGACCTGAAGCGGATAGCTTGCATCCAGAGATGCAATAAACTGTTTTTTCGGAGCTTCCGGCCCAAGACTCAGAGTGTAATCCACGGTATCCCCAGGTGCTACCTGAGTTCCTGCCTCAACGCCCTGACTGATGACGTGACCGGCCGAGATCGTGCTGTCGTACTCCTTTGAAACCTCTCCGGTCACAAGTCCTGCCGCGGAAAGAAGTGCTGCCGCTTCCGCGTCCGTCTTTCCATAAAGATTCGGTACAGGAACGAATTCCTCCTCCGGTCCCGTACTCACATATAAGGTTACGGTACTTCCGAGGGCCACTTTTTCCTCCGGTTCATAGCGGATGATCGTTCCGGAAGCCACCTCCTCGCTGGCTTCCTCCCGAACATCTGCTTTTAAATTCTTTCCCTCCAACAGGCGGACCGCCGTTTCCAGTGTCATTCCGGAAAGGCCAAGTTCTGAGAGATCAACCTTATCAGAACCCGCGCTGATGACAACGGTTACCTTGGAGAAACGCGGAATCACGGTATCGGGCTCTTCTTTCTGTGAGATGACTATGCCTTTTTCCACTTCATCCGAGTTTTTCTGCTCTACCTGCATGGTGAGATCGAGTCCCTGTAAGATCTTCTCGGCTTCCTCCTCGGAGTGGCCCACAAGCTTCGGCATATAGACTTCCTTCTGGCTGATAACAGTCTCCGATGCCGCAGTTGTCTTCGCTTCTTCCGTCATAGCTTCCTCAGAAACGGTTTTTGTCGGATCCTCCGGAGTGCTGCTTCTGAACAGACCGCCAAGCTTCAGGACAAACACGATCACAACCGCGACAATGACGATGGCTGCCGCCACGCCCAGGCCTGTCAGGATCTTTTCCAGTCCTGTGGCTTCATCATCCACTTTATTCTTTTTCGGTTCCTTCTTCGCGTTGTCCGTCTGATCATACCGCTTTTCCAGATCCCGCCGTTCCCTGCGCTCACGGATCTCTTTTACCGGCTTTGACTCCCGGATCCGTTCCCCACTTCTCGTCTTGATCAGATTCAGTTCTTTTGGGCTGATGACGATGGTATCGGAGCTGTGATCTTCCTCTTTAACGGCGCCGATAGTCGGGTCATCATCATTTAAGAGTGCTCTTCTCAGGTCACTGATCACGGCCGCCGCGTTCGGGTATCGGCGCTCCGGTCTCTTTTCCGTACATTTTAAGATGATCCTCGCAAGACTTGGGGACACATCCGGATTCAACATTCTGGGATCCGGCATCGGTTCTTCCAGATGTGCCAGCGCGACCGTCACCGTGTTGTCCCCCTCAAACGGAACATGGCCGGTGACCATCTCAAACATAGTGATACCTAAGGAATACAGGTCGCTCCGCTCATCGCTGTATCCGCCTCTCGCCTGTTCGGGGGAGATATAGTGGACAGATCCCACAACTGTCGCCGCATTCATGGTCTGAGACGACACAGCTCTCGCAATTCCGAAGTCCGCTACCTTCACCTTTCCATCCATGGAGATCAGCATATTCTGAGGCTTGATATCACGGTGAATGATATGCTGTTCATGGGCTGCTTCGATTCCGGAGGCTACCTGGATCGCGATCCCGATGGCTTCCTTTACATCCAGATGACCTTTTTTCGTGATATAGCTCTTTAAGGTGATTCCCTCTACGAGCTCCATAACGATAAAGTGGATATCTCCCTCATCCACGACATCATATATATTGACAATATTCGGGTGTGAAAGTCCGGCCGCTGCCTGAGCTTCCATCTTAAATTTACTGACAAAGGTCGCGTCGGAAGTAAACTCCGATTTCAGTACCTTGATTGCGACCAGACGGTTTAATTTATGGCATTTTGCTTTATAGACCTCTGACATTCCGCCGGAACCTATCTTTTCCAGAATCTCATATCGGTCCTGCAGCATCGTTCCAGGGTATAAAATCATAGCTTCACCTCACTTATCTGAGGTTCTACAAGGACAATCGCAATGTTGTCCTTTCCTCCGTTCCGGTTTGCCTCGTCAACCAGCGCTTCCGTCTTCTCTTTCAGCGTATCCGTTGTCTTTAAGACCCGGCTGATCTCGGCATCATCCACCATGTTCGTCAATCCGTCAGAGCAGAGCAGAATACAGTCACACTCAAGAAGCGGCACTTCAAAGAAATCCGCCTCCACCCGGTTCCGATTCCCATGGCGCGGGTAATAATGTTCTTCTGACTTCGGTAGGACTCGCTGTCCCGCTCCATTTTTCCTCTCGCGACCATCTCTTCCACAAGGGAATGGTCTCTCGTGATCTGTGCAAGACTGTCCCGCAAAAGATAAAGTCTGCTGTCCCCCACATTTGCCACGTACATCATGTCGTCCTCGATCGTAGCGGCAACCAGAGTGGACCCCATTCCTTCCCGGTCCGGGTTTCCCTGAGCTTCCTCAAAGAGCCCCTGATTCGTCTTCTCCAGAGCTTTTCTGAGGATCATCACAGGACTGGCCAGATCAGAATTTTCAATATATTCTTTCATATGTTCCACGACATACCGGGACGCGAAATCCCCGGCCTTATGTCCGCCCATTCCGTCTGCCACGATGAACAGATTCGGAAGCGGTCCCACCGGCTGATCCGCTGCAAACAGGAAATCCTGATTGGATCTTCTCACAAGACCGGTGTCTGTCTTCGCGTAAGAGATCATGACGATTCCTCCTCACTCAGATAGCTCTTTCTAAGCTGTCCGCAGGCACCGCCGATATCGCGGCCCATCTCCCTGCGGATCGTAACGTTGATGCCGTGTTTTTCAAGATAACCCCTGAACGCGTCAATGGCATCCCGATTGGACTGTTTGAAGTCGCGTTCCTTGATCGGGTTTACCGGAATCAGGTTCACGTGCCCCTGCATATCCTTTAAAAGCGCAGTCAGGCGCTTTGCCTCGTCAAGGTTATCATTGACGCCCTGTACAAGACTGTACTCAAAGGTCAGGCGTCTTCCTGTCTTTTTATAATATTCCTTACATGCCGGAAGCACCTCCGATAAGGAGTAGCTGTTGGCGATGGGCATCAGAGTCTTTCTCGTCTCATCGTCCGGCGCATGAAGGGAAAGTGCCAGAAATGGAAAGACCTTCCTCCGCAAGCTTTAAGATCTTTGGTACGATCCCGCAGGTGGATACTGTGATGTTTCTCTGACTGATATTCAGACCGTTTTCATCGGAAAGAAGCCTGATAAACCGGATCAGGTTATCATAGTTATCCATCGGCTCACCACTTCCCATGACCACAACGTTGGAGACACGCTCTCCCGTGGATCTCTGGATCCGGTAGATCTGATCCAGCATCTCCGAAGGACGTAAGTTTCTTGTGAGTCCGTCCAGAGTGGACGCACAGAACCGGCAGCCCATGCGGCAGCCCACCTGAGAGGAAATACACACAGAATTTCCGTGGTGATATTTCATCAGGACGCTCTCGATCACGTTTCCGTCATCGAGACCGAACAGATACTTTCTTGTCCCGTCGATCCCCGATTCCAGCATCTTTACGGTCTTAAGGGACGTGTATGTACTGTATTCCGAAAGCTTTTCCTTAAGCGACTTCGGAAGGTTCGTACATTCGTCTAAAGACTCGGCTAATTTTACATGCATCCACTGGTATAACTGTTTTGCCCGGAACGGTTTTTCACCCAGCTCCTTCACGAACTCTGTCAGTTCTTCCAGTGTCATTGATTTCAGGTCTTTCTTTTCCATTCTCGATTCTCCAAAAGCCTTGGTTCTGTCATGTTTCCACATAAATCCGTTTTTAACGGATCCGCAGGCAGTCATGTCCGCGGATTCAGAACCTGCGCAGTATTATTTCTTCTTTTTGAACACAGCGATAAAGAAGCCGTCGCAGGGATGGAGTCCCGGAAGAAGCTGGATCCTGTTCTCCTCGCAGGAACTCTTAAGAGCCTCCGGCAGGAGATCTGCGATCCTCTTCTTTTCAAACGCCAGATGCTTCTCGATCCAGTCCGCGTTTTCTTCATTCTCTTCCTCAGTGATCGTACAGGTACTGTAAACAAGCGTTCCACCAGGTTTTATATACTGAGTCACCACAGAAAGGATCTCCCTCTGCAGCTTCGCGAGATTTTTGATCTCATCTCTCGTCATCCGCTCTTTGATATCCGGTTTCTTTCCGATAATTCCGAGACCGGAACATGGGAGATCTGCCAGAACCACATCTGCCTGCTCCACCATAGACGGATCCAGAACTGTCGCGTCCCAAACGTTCGTGCGAATGTTCCGGAAGCCGCAGCGCATGATATTCTCCTCAATGAGATCCGTCTTTCTCCCGCTCACATCTCTCGCTTCCACCATGCCGGTACCTTTTAAAAGATCTGCCGCATGCATGGCCTTTCCTCCCGGAGCTCCGCACACGTCAAGAACGAAATCTCCCGGGGCAATAGATGCCATCTGTGCCGCAAGGGAGGAGCTTGGATCCTGAACTGTGATCTTACCTTCCGTGAACGCGCACACCCGGTCTAAGTAGTCGAAACCACGGATCGAAGCGATCCCCGGAAATGTCCCGGACTTTTCCACCGTAATGCCCTGATCTCTCAACTCTCCGATCGTTTTCTCCGCCGGGGAGATGCTCTCGTTAAAGCGCACCGTAAGGGGGCGTTCCTCTAAAAATGACGCAGCAATGGTTCAGAAGTCTCTTTTCCATACATCTCCTCCCACACTGGATAACATCCACCGGGGGATCGAATAGCGCTCCGAAGCGTCCTTCCAGACAAGTTTCCCTTTTTCTCTGGAGACCGTCCGCAGGACACCGTTCACAAAGCCGGAAAGCCCCTGGAATTTTCGTTTCTTTGCGAGCTTTACCGCCTCATTGCAGACCGCGGAGTCCGGTACACGCTCCATATACAGAATCTGGTAGACCGACATTCTGAGGATCTCCCGGATCACCGGCTTCATTTTTGCGGTCTTCACCTTCGAAAAGCGGTCAAGCACTGCATCGATCTGGATCCGGTACTCCAGAGTTCCCTCCACGCATCTTGTGATAAACGCGCGGTCCTGACGTTCCAGAAACAGGTACTTTTCCAGTGCCTGCTTTAAAACAATATGGCTCAAATTATGGTTTTCGAGGACTTCCAGAAGGACGTCAAGGACGACCTCCCGGATATTTGTCGTATTATCTGTCACGTCTGTTTCTTCCTCCAAAGAGAATTATGAGACGGAGAAGCTGTAGGATCGAAGTCGCTGCTGCCGCCACATAGGTCAGTGCCGCCGCGTTCAGTACTTTTCTCGTCCCGTTTACTTCCTCGCCCGCGAGAATGCCCTGTGCATCCAGAAGTCTTACCGCACGGGCAGACGCATTGTACTCTACCGGAAGTGTCACAAGCTGGAACAGCACCGCCAGAGAGAACATTAAGATTCCGATCTCCACCAGCGGAGAACCAAGTCCGCCGAACACAAGTCCTAAAAGGATCAGCGGCCAGGAAAGACTGGAGCCGAAGTTTGCCACCGGAACGAGAGCACTCCTGAACCGTAACGGTGCATATCCCTCATTGTCCTGCATCGCGTGGCCGCATTCGTGGGCAGCAACACCGATAGCCGCAACGGAAGTCGCTCCGTAAACGGACTGGGACAGGTTTACGGTCTTCGTCCGCGGATCATAGTGATCGGTAAGTTCACCGGCGATCTGCTGGACCGTCACATCGTAGATTCCCTGCGCATTTAAAAGGCGTCTCGCCGCCTCCGCGCCTGTCATGCCAGTCATGCTGCGGACTCTGGAATATCTCGAGAACGTGGAATTTACACGTCCCTGAGCCCAGAGAGAAAGGGCAACTCCGATCAATACAAGGATGATCGTCGGATCAAGGCCATAACCATAACCGTAACCATACATTCCGTACATAAAACATCTCTCCTTTCGATCTCGTTTCTGTCGTCCCGGCAGCCGGCTTTTCAGCCGGATTTTTCAGGACCGCCCGCGGCATCACCCGCGAAGCTTACCCGCAGAAACTTCCGTCTTCCATCTGGAAACCGCGCAGGAAGGAAGCTGTATCCATCCGCTTCTTTCCCTCAAGCTGAAGCTCCTTTACATCAAGGACACCCTCTCCGGTCTCCAAAAAAAGCCGGTCCTTTGTCACATGAATCTTTCCCGGAGCTCTTTCTCCCGGAAGATCCGTAACCTCTGCTGACCAGATTTTCATCGTCTTTCCGGCATATGATGTATATGCGCTTGGCCACGGATTTAAGCCGCGGACAAGACGCTCAATGGACACCGCGTCCTTCGTCCAGTCGATATGTCCCATTTCTTTCGTGAGCATCTTCGCGTAGGAAGTACCGGACTCTCCCTGCGGAGTTCTCGTGATCGTTCCGTTTTCCAGTCCCTTTAAAGTGGATAAGATCATGGATCCACCGAGGGCAGAGAGCTTGTCAAACAGGCTTCCGCCAGTCTCTTTCTCATCTAACGGGATCGCTTTCTGTTCCAGCATATCGCCGGTATCCAGCCCCACATCCATCATCATGGTCGTCACTCCGCTCTCCTTCTCACCGTCAATGACCGCCCACTGGATCGGGGCAGCCCCGCGGTATTTCGGAAGCAGGGACGCGTGTACATTCACGCAGCCGTATTTCGGAAGATCCAGAATGGACTTCGGAAGGATCTGACCAAATGCGACGACAACGATGACATCCGGTGCCATCGTTTTTAAAAGCTCCACAAATTCCGGATCCCGCACCTTTACCGGCTGGTATACCGGGATTTCATACTCGATCGCTTTTTCCTTTACAGGAGTCATAAGGACGGCTTTTCCGCGCCCCTTCGGCTTATCCGGCTGTGTCACCACAGCCACAACTTCATGTCCGCCCTCAATGAGAGCAGTCAGCGTCGGAACCGCAAAGTCCGGCGTTCCCATAAAAACAATACGCATACTATTCCTCATCCTCTCCGGCTGTATCCTGAAGTTCGCCTTCTACGAGATCGACGTAAAGTTTTCCATCCAGATGGTCGCACTCGTGGAGAATGCATCTCGCGAGAAGTCCGTCTGCCTCGATCTCATACTCTTCCATATTCTCATTGAGAGCTTTTGCCTTTACATGATCCGCGCGGGTCACCTGTCCGCATTTTCCCGGAACACTTAAGCAGCCTTCCTGACCGGTCTGGCTTCCGCTCGTCTCGAGGATCTCCGGGTTGATCAGCACATACTGGTTTCCGTCCTCCACATCGATAACCACGACGCGCTTGCGGACACCCACCTGCGGTGCGGCAAGGCCGACACCGTTATTCTCATACATTGTCTCAAACATATCTTCGATGAGCTCAAGGGTCCTCTCATTCATTTCCTTTACCGGCTTACACTCTTTTGTAAGGATCTCATCTCCGATGGTTCTGATCTGTCTGATTGCCATTTTATCTTATTTCCTCTCAATTTTTTATCGAAAATTACTAAGTCAGATCGTACTGGACGAGAACATTCCGGAAAAGATCCGGGATGTTCTCCCGCTTCCGGGCGCAATTTCTGACTTTTAATAGTATATCATAACTTTCATGTTTCATATATAAAATTTTTCTGTAATTATCATTAAGTTTGTAGGGGGAGTCCTCCACCGGACCGATGACCTTCAGTCCATCCAGTGCATATTCCCTCAGAATGACCCGTTTCATATCCTCTGACGCACGGATCACATCCGCCTCCCTCTTTGAGGAAAGACTGATAGTCAGAAGCCTCACAAGGGGCGGATATCCCATCATCTTCCGGTACAGAAGCTCCTGCCGGTAAAACTGCAGATAGTCCTGCTCTGCCGCGGAGGATACTGCATAATGGTCCGGCGCATATGTCTGGATCACCACATCTCCCTGAAGCTCCCGCGCCCGGCCCGCCCGGATGCCTGAGTCAGGAGCTCAAAGGTACGCTCTGCGCTCTTATAGTCCGGTGCATAGAGGGAGAGATCCGCTGCCATGACACCCACAAGGGTCACACTCGCGAAGTCATGACCCTTTACGATCATCTGGGTCCCAATGAGAATATCCGCCCCGCCCTCTGCGAAGGTGGTGAGGATTTCTTCATGAGCCCCTTTTTTTGCCGTGGTGTCCGCATCCATCCTTAAGATCCGGGCCTTTGGAAATTCCCTCTTTGTAAATTCTTCCAGTTTCTGGGTCCCCGTCCCAAAGGGCGCGATAAACGGGGAACCGCAGGACGGACATCGATCCGGCAGCGGCCGTTCAAATCCGCAGTAGTGGCATTTTAACCGTCCGTTTTTGTGGTATGTAAGACTCACATCACAGTGTGGGCATTTCATCGCCTTTCCGCAGGAGCGGCAGGACACAAAGCCCGCATATCCCCGCCGGTTCATGAACAGCATCACCTGCTGCCTGTTCGCCAGCCGGTCCTCGATCAGCCCTTTTAATCTCCGGCTGAAGATCGAGCGGTTTCCCTCTGCGAGTTCTTCTCTCAGATCCACAATATGGACCCCCGCCAGACGGCTGTTCTCCTTTGCCCTCTTTGTGAGGGTCAAAAGCTTATACTCGCCCTGTTCTGCCAGATAATAGCTCTCCACGGACGGTGTCGCAGAGCCTAAGACTACGGCTGCCCGGCTCATATCTGCCCGGACCTTTGCAACCTCCCTGGCATCGTACCGCGGTGCTGTCTCACTCTTGTAAGCTCCCTCATGTTCCTCGTCGATGATGATGAGCCCCAGATCCGGAAACGGTGTGAAAAGAGCGGAACGCGGACCGATCATAATATCGATCTCCCCGTTTGCCGCCCTCTCCGACTGCTCATAGCGCTCTCCCGCCGAAAGTCTGGAATTCATGATACCAACCCGGTTTCCAAATCGCCGTAAAACGCATCACGGTCTGGTAAGTCAGGGAGATCTCCGGGATCAGGACGATGGCCTGCCGGCCTTTCCGAAGGACGTAGTCGATGAGCTCCATGACCTCCTGCTCCGGCATGAAGTCGGTGAGCCAGCCGCCGAAGGCGGTGGTAAAGTTATACTTCCCGTCCGAGAACGCCCCGGCCCCGCCGAAGCCGTTCATAATGGCGCAGGTGGGGCACTTGACGCAGGACTTCACCTTCACGCCGTCAATGGGACAGTGCCGCCGGGCCAGGGCGTGGCCCGCCTCAAACAGGGCGATCTTCAGGTCCGGCCGCTTCTCCAGCAGCTCATAGGCGGAGTAGATTCCGCCGGGGCCTCCGCCCACGATCAGCACATCATACTGCATAGTCATTTCCTCCTGATTCACATAGTCATACATATATAGTATACCAGTTATTTTCCGCGGCAGCAAACAGATTTTGCTTATGGCAGGGTTTAGCTTCTCTGCACACGCAATAACTGCATTTGGCAAATCGCACTGTTTTTTTGATTAATTATGTTTGTAATTGACAAAAGCAAATATATATGCGATAATATTTTATATAATTATTGCAGAAAGGATGATTTGTCGTTTACTTATATTTTCACTACTTCTGCGCGTGAAATTGAATGGAGGTTATATATGAAAAAAAGATTATCTATTTTCCTAATTTTCGTACTTCTCTTTTCACTATCCTCTACAACTGTTGCCTCGGCTCTTCCGAACAAAAGTGAACTGCCCGGTCTCTATGCGGCCGAAGATGGTGATATGTTCATTTTACAATCCGAAGACCGAGATGCGACGATAATTACAAATGATACTCACCATTCCATGACAGTTTCAATTAAGTATTCTCATAATCCGGATACTGTGTACCAGTGGTATATTTCTGATTATCCAATGCCCTTTGAGCCATCTAGTTCCGCATTTTGGACGGACATTATTGCTTATGCGGAAGATCACATCAGTCAAGCGGAGGAAATCATTTTCGTCAGCAACACACCATCTGAAATGCATAATTCCATTCAGCCATTCAGTTCTGCGGGAGCAGATATTTATCCGCAACTCGTGAAGTACGTTGGCACATCGCCCTTTGAAGACATCATAAGGTATAGTACGACCATGGACGGAAATACTGTACGGGTTTATGAGGACATGAGGTTTGAAGTGCGCTTTTCACAGAATAAGAGTTGGTCGACTGCAGTATTTGTGTCAACTCTGATTACCTCTGTTTTGGGACTGATTGTGACAAATACTATTGTGCAAGCCATTTGTACTGCATTTAACGTCGTTGTAAGTGTGTATGCTTCCATTGCAGCCGGATCGATGAATTGTTATACCTGTACAGCAATATTTTCACGTTATGTTAATGTTAACAGTTCCGAGTATCCCTATAACATGACCATAAGAACGGTTTCATACGAGGCATATGAAGATGCCTCACCCTCTAGTACGAGAAGAGCAGAGATCGATAGCGGGTCCAGGACTACGAGTTATAACAAGAGTGAAAGTTACTATCAGAATTGCTATGCACAGGCACTGGATGGCTATAACGTTTACAAGAGCGTTGGCCCACGTTCCTAGGAGGTTGCCTATGTGGAGTCCTCTGCAAAAGTATACCGTCCAACAGTTCAGGCGGGGTATGCTTCTTCAATTGATCAACATTGTGCTTTGCACATTGTCCCTTATCTTCAATAATACCTACTTTCTCGTTGCGCTGGTGTTTACCTGCAACACGTGGTGGCTGCTACGCTGGCGCAGATACTGCGGCCTTCTTTTCCCGCTGCTGAGCTATCCCTTAGCCATGTATGCCACCGTGTCTCACAACGTCTTCCCGGCCATCCCCGCTGTTCTTGGGCTGAACGTCTGCTTTCTCATCTATTCTCTTTGGGATTGCTAC
>ENA-OQHL01001443-OQHL01001443.1-human-gut-metagenome-genome-assembly--contig:-NODE-1443-length-11930-cov-3.721850_pt1 | contig 11930 bp, 10 predicted proteins | sample MGYA00242565_ERZ504723 | MGnify/ENA primary metagenome ERZ504723 (study PRJEB26092, sample SAMD00036211) | human gut metagenome | host: Homo sapiens | study: EMG produced TPA metagenomics assembly of...
TGCCATGCCAAGCTCTTCTTTTAATCCCAGTCAATAAAAGGTACTTGATAATGTTTACATTGATTCTCAACATCTTTTTGTATTATCGGAAGCATCATTGGCTACAATGATAAGAGCTGCTGTCTTTTTCCTGACAGCTTCTCTTGCGGCAAATTCTCCACTGACCAGATTACCGGATCTGAATGCAAGACCTAGAAGAGATAATCCTTTATTCATAAAGTTCTTCCATCTCCTTTTTTAATGTCTCATAGACTGATTCCGGTACTCCTATCTTAAAAGAACGATCTAGTCCTTTTTTCTTAAATGCTTGTTTTAGGCACTGTGGATCAGGACATATATATGCCCCTCTCCCATTTTTCTTTCCAGTCATATCAAGACTGATCTCGCCTTCTTTTGATCTTACGATCCGAACTAATTGATTCTTCTCTTTTAATTCACCGCACCCGATACATTTTCTTGTTGGAATTTTTCGATTCATTTTATCACCTGCTGATATTTCCTATTCTTCAATATCCTTTGCATCAAAATCTTCAACAGCTTCTTCTGTATTCTCTGCATCTTCTACGAAATCATCATTGATCTCTTCGTTAAAAAGATCTTCTTCAATCATCAAATTCATCTGTCTCTGGTTCTTCACTGACTTTCGCTGCTTCTTCAGCTGCCTGTGATTCACTCTTAATGTCAATCTTATAGCCTGTTAATCTTGCAGCCAGTCTCGCATTCTGTCCTTCTTTACCGATTGCTAATGATAACTGGTAATCTGGAACCACAACTTCTGCGCTCTTTTCTTCTACATCAACTGCCACAGAAACAACTTTTGATGGGCTTAATGCATTCTCAATGAATACACAAGGATCTTCATTCCAGTTAATGATATCGATCTTCTCACCTTTTAAGTCATTGACGATCGCATTTACTCTGGCACCATTTAATCCGACACATGCTCCAACTGGATCTACATTCTTATCATTGGACCATACAGCCATCTTTGTTCTTGATCCTGCTTCACGCACAATGTTTTTGATCTCTACTGTTCCATCCTGAATTTCCGCAACTTCTTTCTCAAATAAACGTTTTACAAGATCTGGATGTGTTCTTGAAACAAGAATACGTGGTCCACGATTTGTTTCTTTTACTTCTACAATATAAAGTTTGATTCTCTCTGTTGGTTTGAACACTTCACCTCTGATCTGTTCAGATTTCATTAACAGAGCATCTGTTTTGTCATCTAAGCTTACACTTACATTCTCTCCAACATAACGCTGAACAACACCTGTTACGATATCTTTTTCTTTGCAGTAGAAGTGATCATATACAACTCTTCTTTCTTCTTCTTTGATCTTCTGCACAATAACGCTTCTTGCATGCATTGCTGCAATACGTCCGAAATCTTTTGGTGTGATTTCAATTCTTACAGTATCTCCAAGATTTAAATTCTGATCGATCGCCTTTGCTTTTCCAAGACTGATCTCCAATGCAGGATCATAAACTTCGTCTACAACTTCTTTGATCGCATAAACATAAATATCTCCTGTTTCACGATCCATATTAACTACAACGTTATCTGCACTTCCAAAATCTCTTTTACATGCAGCAAGCAGGGAATTTTCAATGGCTTCCATGATAACGTCTTTATCAATACCTTTTTCCTTCTCCAACTGATTTAATGCCGCAATTAATTCACTCATTCTCTTTCTTCCTCCTTAAAAATCTAACGACAAACGAGCACTTGCAATGCTCTTTTTCTCAAATGTAATATCCTGATCTTCGATTGTTAGTACGATCTGATCTTCCATGTTTTCTTTTAAAATACCAGTAAATTCCTTTTGCTTATCAATTGCTTTATAAAGCTTGATGTCAATGGACTTTCCGACACTTCTTATATAATCTTTTTCTTTCTTTAGTGGTCTTCCAAGTCCCGGAGAACTTACTTCTAAAATATATGCATCTTCGATAAAATCTTCTGCATCCAGTTTCTCTTCTAAGCTTCTGCTGATCAGCACGCAGTCATCAATTGCAATTCCACCTTCTTTGTCTGCGTAAACTCTTAAATACCAGTTTGCTCCTTCTTTGACATATTCTACATCCACCAGTTCAAAATTGTTGGCTTCAATGATCGGTAATACCAGTTCTTCTGTTTTTGTTTCAATATCAACTCGTCTTGCCAATGTATCAACCCTTTCTTTTGTAGTGTTATTTCTTCATTGTTACACAAAATAGGAGTGGACATATGCCCACTCCTAAGTCATCTTTTCTTAAGCTATATTTAGTTTAACATGAAAAATATCTCTTGACAAGAGTTTTTTCATATATTATCAAAGAAAATCGAAACTTAACTGATCAGTATCTGATAGATCTCCCATAATTCCAAGTTCTTTCATTTTCTCGATACATGCTTGTGGTGCTTTTGTCTGTTGCGGAAGTTTTCCAAGGATGTAAATGGTTCTCCTTTGGCTGCTTCTTCTACCTGCTGTGCCGCCTTTTCTCCCATACCATCAATGCTGGTAAGCGCCGGCATGATCTTTCCATCAATGACCTGGAAATCTTTTGCCTTTGCCTTGTAAATATCCAACGGCCAAAATTCATAACCTCTTGCATACATTTCATCTGCGATCTTCATTTCTCGTAGCAGATCAAGATCAGCATTTTTAACTTCATGTTTTGGCGTATTCTTAATAATACTCATCTTTTCATCCAAGCGTTCTTTTCCCAGACACATATCTTCATAAGAAAATGCTTTCGCACGAATACTGAAATATGCTGCATAATAAGCCAATGGATGATAAACCTTATACCATGCGATCCTCCATGCCATCATAACATAAGCTGCTGCATGGGCTTTAGGGAACATGTATTTGATCTGCTTACAAGACCAGATATACCAGTCTGGTACATTATGATCTCTCATCATCTGTTCCTGTTCATCTGTAAGTCCCTTTCCTTTTCGAACTCCTTCCATGATCTTAAATGACGCTTCCTGTTCCAATCCCTGATTGATCAGATATACCATGATATCATCTCGACAACAGATTGCTGTAGAAATAACCGCATCTCCATTCTCAATCAATGTCTGAGCATTTCCAAGCCATACATCAGTTCCATGAGACAGTCCAGAAATACGGACAAGATCAGAAAAGCTCTGTGGATGCGTATCCTGAAGCATCTGGATTACAAAGTCTGTCCCAAATTCCGGTACTCCAAGTGATCCAAGCGGTGTCCCATCAATATCTTCTGGTGTGATCCCTAAGGTTTCTGTTCCATGAAATAATCCCATAACACCTTTATCGTCCATTGGGATCGTCTGTGCATCAATTCCTGTGATATCTTCCATTCTTCGGATCATAGATGGATCGTCATGTCCCAGAATATCAAGTTTTAATAGGTTCTGGTCAATCGAATGGTATTCAAAATGTGTCGTAATGATCGGTGTATTCATATCATTGGCTGGATGTTGTACCGCTGTAAAATCATAAATTTCTTTATCATGCGGTACTACAATGATTCCACCCGGATGCTGACCAGTTGTTCTCTTAACTCCCGTACATCCAAGTGCTAATCTCTCTATTTCACAACGACGTTTACTGATTCCTCGTTCTTCCAGATATTTCAACACATAACCATAGGCTGTTTTCTCTGCCAGTGTACCGATCGTTCCCGCTCGGAATGCTTTTCCTTTTCCAAAGATAACTTCTACATAAGCATGTGCTTTTCCCTGATATTCTCCTGAGAAGTTTAAGTCGATATCCGGCTCTTTATTTCCTTTAAACCCAAGGAATGTCTCAAACGGGATATCCTGTCCTTCTTTCGTCATCTTTGCTCCACACTTTGGACAGTATGCATCTGGCATGTCAAAACCAGACATACCCATCTTCGCATATTTTTGCACCTGTTCTGAGTCAAAATCTACAAAATGACATTCTGGACAAATATAATGTGCTGGCAACGGATTTACTTCCGTGATCCCTGACATCGTTGCTGCGAAGGATGATCCTACAGATCCTCGTGAACCTACCAGATATCCATGATCATTCGAATCCCATACCAGTTTCTGTGCAATGATATACATCACCGCATATCCATTTCCAATAATCGAATTTAATTCTTTTTCCAAACGACTGGTCACTCGTTCTGGCAGATCATCTCCATAGATCTCATGTGCTCTATTATAACAGATTTCTCTTAATGTTTTATCTGAATCTGGAATTACTGGCGGACATTTATCCGGATGGATTGGAGAAATATTTTCAATCATATCATTGATCTTATTCGTGTTTGTTATGACAACTTCTTTGGCTTTCTCACTTCCAAGATACGCAAACTCATCTAACATCTCCTGTGTTGTCCTAAAATAAAGTGGTGCCTGCTGGTCAGCATCTTTAAATCCTTTTCCAGCTAATAAAATAGAACGATAGATTGCATCATCTGGATTTAGAAAATGTACATCACATGTTGCAACGACCGGCTTATGGAATTGTTCTCCAAGATCTACGATCTTTTGATTGAATTTCTGAATATCTTCGATCGAATTCACATTCTCAACACGTTCGGATCCAATCATAAATTCATTGTTTCCTACTGGCTGAATCTCCAGATAGTCATAAAATGATACAATATTCGCAATCGTTTCATCTGAGCGTTCATCAAGCAATGCCTGATATAATTCTCCTGCTTCACACGCAGATCCAATGATCAGTCCATCTCTGTATTTATTGATCAGGGACTTTGGCATTCTTGGGCGACGGTTAAAGTAATTTAAATGTGATTCGGATACCAATCGGTTTAAATTAACACGCCCTGTATTATTCTTAACCAGAATAATTCCATGATACATGCGTCCTTTTTTGATCAGATCGACATTATCATTTGCAAATTCGTTGACCTGATCTAGATCTGTAATATCTTTTTCTTTTAACATAGAAATGAATTCTACAAAAATCTTTCCTGTTGCTGTTGCATCATCAACTGCTCTATGGTGTGTTTCCAGTATGATATTTAAATGTTTACAAATATTATCCAGTGTAAATTTACCAAGATGTCCCATTAGACATCTTGCAAGTCCCAGTGTATCCACGACTGTATGATCATATGGAAGATTCAATCTTTTCGCATTTTCGCGGATAAACCCTGTATCAAATCCTGCATTATGTGCAACCAAAACAGATCCCTCACAGAATCTTAAAAACTGTGGAAGGATTTCTTCGATCGTTCCCGCATCTTTTACCATATCATCTGTGATCGTTGTCAGCTGAGTGATCTTATATGGAATTGGTCGCTCTGGATTGACAAATTCACTGAATGTTTCTTTAATCTCTCCTTCTACGACTCTTACCGCACCAATTTCTATAATTCGGTCATTGACACTGTTAAATCCTGTTGTCTCAATATCGAATACAACATAACTGTCCATTAGTGACTGCCCTTTTGAATCAATGATCAAATCTCCAAGGTCATCAACGAAATATCCTTCTACCCCATAAATGATCTTAAATGGATCATCTTCTTTTAGTCTCAAGTCTTCGTATGCATGACGTGCGATCGGAAATCCCTGCAATACACCGTGATCTGTAATTGCAACCGCCGGATGCCCCCATTCATAGGCGCGATTTACAATATCTTTGATCTGTACCACACTGTCATTATCGCTCATCACTGTATGGAGATGTAATTCCACACGTTTTTCCATGGATGTATCCTGACGTTTTTCCCTGAAATCTGTAATCGCCTTGATTCCTGCCACAGATCCCAGAGAGATCTCATGATCAAATTTGTCATACATCGCAACTGCTTTGATACGATAGAATCCACCTTTTTTCAAACCATCTAAAATATCAGGCAGCTGTTCATTTCTTACGAAAACCTTGCAGCTGATCGTATCTGTAAAATCGGTAATATGAAAAATGATGATTGTTTTTTCATTACGGATCTCTCGTGTTTCAAGAAATGTGATCTGCCCATGAATCACAACTTCCCCGATCTCATCATAGATATCCTTGATCTCCATCAGCTCGCCATCACAATTTCGTCCATATAATTTAATGTTGGATCGTCTGCTGAATATTTTGGTTTTTTCTTAAATGTATGTTCTTTTTTCGTTGCAGCTGCTTTCTTTCTTGCTTTTTCTCTTCTTTTTGTTCTTTCTCCACGATATCTGCGTGCTCTACGATCGTATGGATTTCTTGTTGTAAGCGATAATCACTTTCCATTTTAAGGCTTCGATCGATCGTCTTAGAGAAATCAAAGCCGACTTTTGCATCGATAGAAAAACGTTCTTTTAATATCTCCTCAAAAAATTCTTTGATCTCTGGGGCTTTATTACGGTTTACGAATGTATCTTCAAAGTAAAATGTGATCACATCATCTTCAATTCTATAATCCCCTTTTCTCACGACATTAAAAATAACCTCCCCTTTGCCTTTTAACTCAAAGAGGAAGCTTTTCATGTAATGCTCCATTAGATATTTGAGATTGTATTGTTCTGACAGGTGATAACTTTCCTGAAAACGAATCTTTACAAAACGCTTTGAAAACAGCTGTTCCCGGATCGTGCGTTCCATTCTCCATGTATCGACTCTTGAGATCAGATGATCACACTGAAAAGAAATCTTAAGCATGTTTTCTTTTTTCTTTAGTGTGATCTCTCTAATATTCGCATCTTCAAACAAAGATCTTACATCGTCAGAAACTTTCAGATCTGGAAATACACTGAAAAATGGTTTTGTTGTCACTTCCATTTTATTCACCCCAGTGTTCTAATTCATATCTTAAAGTATCAAGTAATTGGTCTTCTGGTACTTTGCGGATAACCTCACCTTTCTTGATCAGAAGTCCCTCTCCATTTCCACCAGCGATTCCTACATCTGCTTCTTTGGCCTCTCCTGGTCCGTTCACAACGCACCCCATAACAGCAACCTTGAGATTCAGATTTTCAAAATCTGCAGCCATTGTCTCTACCTGATTGGCAAGTGGAATCAGATCGATATTCGTACGTCCACATGTTGGGCAGGATACAACTTCAATTCCTCCGGAACGAAGTCCTAATGTCTTTAAGATCAGTTTCGCACTGGCAATCTCGTTGACTGGATCTCCTGTCAATGATACACGGATCGTATCACCAATTCCCTGATTTAAGATAATTCCAAGTCCTACAGCTGATTTGATATTACCACTAAAAACTGTTCCAGCTTCTGTGATCCCTACATGCAGAGGATAATCGATTTTATCTGCGACTAGGCGGTATGCTTCTGCACACATCAAAACATCAGAAGACTTAATACTGACTACCATATCATGAAAATCATATTTTTCAAGCATAGCAACTTTATCTAAAGCACTTTCTACCAGTCCTTGTGCAGTTACTCCGTTATATTTTTTTACAAGTGGTTTCTCCAATGATCCGCTGTTTACACCAACACGGATCGGTACATGATATTTCTTTGCTGTTTCTACCACTTTGCGGATATTCTCTTCTCCACCGATATTTCCCGGATTGATACGGATCTTATCTGCCCCATGTTCCATCGCTGCAATTGCAAGTTTATAGTCAAAATGAATATCCGCGACCAACGGAATATGAATCTGCTTCTTAATCTCTGTAAAAGCTTGGGCAGCTTTCATTGTTGGAACAGTACAGCGAATGATCTGACATCCAGCCTTCTCAAGAGCAAGAATCTGTTTGACCGTCTCTTCCACATTTTCTGTCTTTGTATTTGTCATAGACTGGATAGCAACTGGATTGCCGCCTCCAATCTTAACATCTCCTATCGAAATAACTCTTGTCTGATTTCTTGTATACATGCAAATCCCCCTTTACATGAAAATCTTTACAATATCCTGATACATTACAAATACCATCAAAAGCATTAATAAAATCAACCCTGCAGTGTGTACCAGCGCTTCCATATTCTGTGGCACAGCCTTTCCAGTAATTGCTTCTATGATCAAAAACAATAAACGACCTCCATCAAGTGCCGGTAATGGCAACAGATTCATCACACCAAGGTTTGCGCTGATCAAAATGATCCAGTTTACCATTGTCAAAAATACTGTTTTAAATCCATAGGCAGCAGCCTGTGTATATTGGTCTCCGACCGTTTTGACAATTCCCACTGGTCCTGAAAGATCTTTCACACCAAGTTTTTGTGAAACTAACATCTTTACACTCTTTAAAGTGATCTTTACCTGCAATCCTACTTCTCGGAAACTGTATTCGATCGTTTTTAACGGACCTACTTTCTGATATCCATTCCAGGTGATCCCGATCAGATATTGCCCTCGTTCTTTATCATACTCTGGTGTGACGTTTATATTTTTTTCTTTTCCGTTTTGTAATATCGTGATCGGAATTTTCCCTCCATCATAATCTAAATACATATAATAGGAAAACTCTCTGTAATTGTGCATTTTCTTTCCAGCAACTTTGATCATAGTATCTCCTTTACGGATTCCTGCTTCGTATGCTGGTGAATCTTTTTCTACTTTGGAAATCTTCGGAATGTCAGCACCAGACATTCCGATCACGATAATTGAAAATATAAATGCTAAGATAAAGTTAAAAAATGGTCCTCCAAAAATAACTGCCATCCTTGCCCAGACGGACTTATTATTAAACGCATTTTCTCCAGGTCGCTCTTCATCTTCTCCCATCATACATGCACCACCAAACGGCAGCAGTTTGACAGAATAAAACGTCTCTCCAACCTGCTTTCCTATGATCGTTGGTCCAAGTCCAATACAAAATTCATCTACCTGAATCCCATTTTTCTTAGCGATCAGAAAATGCCCTAATTCATGCACAATAATAATAATTCCAAAAATTAAAATTGCAATGATAATATTCAATGATCTACCTGCTTTCTATGTGTTCATACACCCATTGCTCTGTCTCTAACACTTCTTCCAGTGTCGGATTCTCAATAACTTTATGGGCATTCATTGTGTCTTCAATGATGTCGTAAATATCTAAAAACTGAATCTTACGGTCTAAAAATAATGCAACTGCTTTTTCATTTGCAGCATTCAAAACTGTTGGCATGCTTCCACCGATCCTACCTGCTTTATATGCATAAGGAAGTCCTTTTAGAACATCCACTGGTGGTTCTTCAAATGTAATTTCTTTTAATTTTGCAAAATCCAGACGTTCTCCCGCAAGATTTCTATGTTGTGGATAAAATAATGCATATTGGATCGGTAATTTCATATCCGGTGTTCCAAGCTGTGCGATCACACTTCCATCCTTAAACTGAATCATAGAATGGATCACACTCTTTGGTTGTACTACAACATGAATATCATCAAAATCCACTCCAAACAACCATTTGGCTTCGATCACTTCGAGTCCTTTATTCACTAACGTTGCGGAATCAACCGTGATCTTTCGTCCCATTGACCAGTTTGGATGATTCAGCGCATCTTCTACTGTCACATGTTTTAATTCTTCTGTCGTTTTCTTACGGAACGGTCCCCCTGATGCTGTAATGATCAGAGAATCAAGATCATCTCTTTTCCCGCTCTGTAAACACTGAAAGATTGCAGAATGCTCACTATCTACTGGATAAATAGAAACACCCAATTCTTCCGCCATTGGCATAATGATATGCCCTGCAGTTACCAATGTTTCTTTATTAGCAAGTGCGATGTCTTTCCCAGCCTTCATCGCAGCGATCGTTGGACGAATTCCGATCATTCCGACAATTGCTGTGACAACAACAGAACACTGCTCCTGTGTTGCTGCTTCTAATAATCCATCCATTCCTGCACATACTTTTATATTCGTATCTGCCAGACGAAGTTTCAACTCTTCTGCCTTCTGTTCATTGTATACAGCAACGATTGATGGCTGAAATTCTCTTGCTTGTTTCTCTAACAGATCAATACTTGTTCCTGCTGCTAAAGCTGTAACTTTCAGATCTTTATTACTTCGTACGATATCTAGTGTCTGGGTTCCAATGGAACCTGTAGATCCAATAATTGAAATATATTTCATTCTAGATCGCTCCTCCTGAGATCATAACTGTCAGATAATAAATGACAGGTGCAATAAAAATAATACTATCAAATCGATCAAGAATTCCTCCATGACCAGGGATCAATGTACCATAATCCTTAATTCCTGAATCTCTCTTGATCGCAGATGCTGCCAAATCTCCAATGACTGAAACTGCTCCACCTAGTCCACAAACAATTGGGAACATTGTAACTGGATTAAAACTAAATCTGATATATGTGTTTAGATATAATCCATATAACGCACCAAGAATTGCCGCACCGACAATTCCGCCGACCAAACCTTCAATACTTTTCTTAGGACTTAAAATTGGTGACATCTTATGTTTTCCGATCAACATTCCTGTACAATATGCTAAAGTGTCATTTCCCCATGCTGCAAGGAATAATAATACAACAAATTCTCCTCCATTTTGTAATTCACGGATCTGATAGATAAAGGACATCATAACCGCTACATATACAAATCCAAAGAATCCTGCCATCATCTGATCCACTTTATACTTTGGAAAACGTACCACATAGCATCCGAGTAAAAAGATTAAAAATAAAATAATAATCGCTGTGGTCCATTGATCAAGATCAAATAACAATGCCACATAATAAAGAATCGTGCCTGTATATCCGATCACTGCCAAAGATGATTTCTCAATATGATAAATCCTTAAAATCTCGCTGTATCCGATCAATGCAACGATCAATGTCATTGCAAACGTCACAATTCCACCCATATATAACCCAAAAGCTGCGATCAATACTAAAATGATCCCACTGATCAGTCTTTGCTTAAACATAAACTTATATTCCTCCAAATCTGCGGTCGCGTCCATTATAGTATTCGATCGCCTTTATTAATTCCTTTTTATTAAAATCAGGCCAGAGCACATCTGTAAAATAAAATTCTGTATATGCTAACTGCCATAACATAAAGTTCGACAATCTTTCTTCCCCACTTGTACGGATCATCAAATCTGGATCTGGAAGTTCTTTTGTATCCAGATATCCATTAAACACTTCTTCCGTGATCATATCTTTGGAAAGATTTCCACTAGAAAGATCATCTGCCATATGTCTCATAGCTCGCACCATCTCATCACGACTTCCATAATTCAGTGCAATCGTAAAATTGATCCCTGTATTATCTTTGGATGCCTTCTCAAGCTCAACGATCTTCTCCTGTAAATCTTCGGAAAGTCCTGTGATATCTCCGATCACTCTGACTTTCATATTATTTTTATTTGCACGCTTGATACATGTCTTTAAATAATCACGAAGCAGTTTCATCAATGCATTTACTTCGTCCTGTGGGCGTTTCCAGTTCTCTGTTGAAAAAGCATAAACTGTTAAATATTTAATTCCAAGATCATGTGCATCTTCTATGATCTGTTCCACCACTTTACTTCCCTGTCTATGTCCCATATTCCTAGGTAAATGGCGTTTTTTTGCCCATCTTCCATTCCCATCTAAGATAATGGCCACATGTTGTGGAATATTTAAATTCTCCATTTGGACCTCCTGTGTATCATATATAACTTTCGTTTCTTTCCACATGAAACAAAACAGGGCTGAGATTTCAACCCTGTTGATGATTAAGATTAAACTGTCATGATTTCTTTTGATTTTGCATCAACTGCTTCATCAATCTGTTTGATGTATTTATCTGTCATCTTCTGTACTTTGTCTTCTTCATCTTTTTGCCTGATCATCATTTTAAATCTCCGGCTTTATTCTGTTTCTTGACAAAATCATTTGCATCTCGACGGATATTTCTAACTGCTACCTTTGCTTCTTCTCCACGTTTCTTGACATCTTTTGCAAGCTCTTTTCTTCGTTCTTCTGTAAGATCTGGGAAGTTTAAGCGGATTGCTTTACCATCATTTGTTGGTGTGATCCCGATATCAGATACTAAAAATCGCTTTCTCGATCTC
>ENA-OQHL01001444-OQHL01001444.1-human-gut-metagenome-genome-assembly--contig:-NODE-1444-length-11926-cov-2.904483_pt1 | contig 11926 bp, 14 predicted proteins | sample MGYA00242565_ERZ504723 | MGnify/ENA primary metagenome ERZ504723 (study PRJEB26092, sample SAMD00036211) | human gut metagenome | host: Homo sapiens | study: EMG produced TPA metagenomics assembly of...
CCACCTTTCATTCTGCACAAGGGAAACCTCATCTCACCGCTTTACCAGAAAGTCCTTTTCCTTTTTCCTAAAGTTTAGTATACTGATACGGAAGCTGCACAAAAAACAAGAGAGGATATCACAATTATGGCTATTACAGGACGCAATGTCGGCAAAACCTGCCGCACTCATTACAAAGGAACTTTTAACGACGGAACCCAGTTCGACTCTTCTTACGACCGCGGCGAGCCGCTGGAGTTTGTCTGCGGCGCAGGTCAGATGATCCAGGGTTTTGATGCTGCCGTGGCAGACATGGAAGTCGGTGAGGTAAAAAGAAATCCACCTGATGCCGGAGGAAGCTTACGGTCAGGCAAACCCGGATGCTATCTTCGATGTGGAAATTGCGGATCTTCCGGGTTCTGAGGAGCTGCAGGTGGGCCAGCACATTTACCTGCAGAATCAGAATGGCCAGCATTTCCCGGTAACGGTTACAGCTAAGACTGAAAGCACCATCACCTTCGATGCCAACCATGAAATGGCAGGAAAGGAACTGAATTTCAAGATTGAGCTGGTAGAAGTAAAATAACGGAAACTATACAAGAACAGCGGGCTTAGATGCACCGCTGTTTTTTGGTAATATAATTTTGGAGAGAAAACCAGATTGGAAAGTTGAGAAAGGGAAAACAATGAAAAATGTATTGATTATTTCAAGCTCGCCAAGAAAAAAGGGGGAATTCACAACTCTTGTGTGAGCAGTTCAAAAAAGGAGCAGAAGAAAAGGGACATCAGGTGAAACTCGTCCGCATCATGGATGCAAAATATAGGGTTTTTGCAGAGCTTGCGATGGCTGTATGAGAAATGGCGGCACCTGTGTTTTTAAAAGATGATATGGCTGAGATACTCAAAATGTGAGCCCATGGCGCGCATACTAAAAATGGAGCCACGCATATTGCATGGCTCCCATGAAATTGTTCGTCGTATATTTGTGATTCTAGTTATTTTGACAGGCAACACTTTCCGTCATTGCCTTTGCAGCGCTTTTTTACAGAAGGCGATGCCATATAAACGAATATCTTTTCGGTTATCATTTAAAAGATATTCCTGATAATGCCGCTCATGAATCTGGGTAAGTGCCTTCTGACACGCCTGCTCCATTTCGTTAAAGCTTTTCACATACTTTAGTTCGATAACGATTCCAGCATCCGGATCATCCGTTTCCACAATGATATCCGCAAAGCCCTCTCCCGCCTCCAATATTTTGATTTCATCAAGCCACTCTGCATTTCCAGTGAGAATACCAACGAGGAGATTATGGTAAGAGTTTTCCTTTTCTCCATTTATCCTTTTTGTATCTAAAAACACTGAATGGAATTACTGAGGATTCGGTTTAAATACTGTTCGATGTTTTCGTACATTTCCTTCCTCAAGCGCTTTCCAGAAGGTTGTCAGCCGCTCTGCATTGCTGAAGATTGACCTTTTAAACCATTCGTTTATTTGAAGCCGGAAAACTTCACGGACCTCCCGATTCGGAATAACCAGACCGTAAGATTCATCTCCCATTCTTCCGACTTGCGTCAAATATCCGGTCGTGAAGAGCACGCTCCAAAGATTTTCTATGCCTTTCTTGCTGTTTTCAGTTTCTTATTATAACGAGTCCCTTCTGATCGGTTATACTCTTTTTTTCTTTACCGCCGTTGCTTGAAAGCTCCAGTCTATAAGGCTCTTCACCGTCTCATCATTCAATGATTCTTCCAGCAAAGCCGAAAGCCACTGTGTTTTGTTCATATGATAGGCCGGGAAAAATCCTGGTTGCTGGCGAAGATAGCTTGCAAAAACTGGATCTGCACTTTACGTTCAGGATATCTACTTCGCCCTCACCTGGCAGACCTATTTTACTCCGGTCAATTTCCATAACAAGGCCATACCATTTGCCACTATCTGAATGACGCAGCACCGCATTCCAGTCGTGCCACGGATAATCCGGCTCTGTTTTATACTGCTTACGGCAGTACTCAAATACTTCTTTCCTGGTCATTTTTCTTATGCCTTCTTTTTCATTAATGCCTGATACATTTTCATCAGCTCTGCAACACAGCTGCTCTCTGTCGTACTCCGAATATCAAAACCATACGCCTGCATAACTGCTTTATCATTCTGCTAATGCGCTTTGCGGAGTTCTGGCAGCATTGTCAGTTCATCATAGAGATCCGCAAGGCTGCTGTCAGGGTAAAGAGAACGTGCATCTAAAATTCCGTGAGCCGTCTGTTCAATTTTCTTCTTCTGCTGTTCGGTCGGCGTTGGCCATGGGAAATTGTTATAAACAGCTGGAGAATAGCTATAGTCACTTTTTAACCGTCCACAAACCACACGCATCCACGACATATAAACATTAGACATTAAAACACCAAATAAATATAATGTTGCGTTTGGAATAAGATATAGTTTATTGCTGGCAATTACGTCGGGCGTGAGAAAACTAATTGGAATATATCTGCGGTTTTGAGAAGAGACTACGGAGCCACCCCATTTTTTGAGCTTGCATTATCTTTTTCTTGTTCGCTTTTCATTAAATCACTCCTCTGGAATATTAACATATCCAAAATGAAACTGTGAGTTACTTATAACTTGCTTGAGATTACTACCCGTACTTCCAACAACCATCATATTAGCACTTAACTTTGTTTCTTCACTAATATCAGTTATTTTTATCCATATCTTTCCGGTCTCGTTTTCTCCAAACTCCTCTGGGACAGCTTTTTTATCACCTGGACATCTAATATTATCTCTTGATGAAACAATTTCAAGAATCCTTGCAGAGTATTTTATATCATTCTCATCTCCACTAACTGCAAAAAGAATTTTTACAATTTCACCTTTTTTTAATTATACGATTATAAAACTCAACCTTTTTCTTCTGCATTCCAGAATGAAGCGATTGTGTAGAAAACCAAGTATATCCCAAACCGTTATTATCACAATTCTTAATATAAACTCCAATCGTTTCTTTGCCATCAAGTGTATTTCCTTCTGTATCATAGGCTGTTGCCAACTTCATGAAAACATAATCATTAACTTCCCTCACATCAGAAGCTTCTGCAATCATCTGTCTTGCCGATTCTATTCCAAGCGCCTTCTTTTTTAATTCCGTATATAGTTCTTCGTCTTGGCTCAACATATAAATATCTAGCATTTCTGTTAGTGCAGTTGATTTCGTTATTCCTTTGATTCTACAAAATTCATCAAATATTCCTTGAGTCCGCTCATCAGCATAGATTGACATGTAACCTGGTCTAGCCATAATAACACCTCCATTTTTGTACCGCAAATCTCTATATAGGAATTGTAAAGCCTAACTCAGCTCATGTCAATAGCAATGTACCGCAAATCTCTATCAAGCAAGTGTTTGTTATTAAAACCTATCGAAATCCTTCTGCGTGGCCATCTGCGAATATCCCTTATACTCATCATTTCCGCTTTCTGCGTACATATCGTTCACTATCTCAATCGTAAGCAAGTCAAGGTCACGAATGGGCTTCTATCATATCACACAAACCACATTCCCGAAAGACAAAAGAAGCGGCAAGGATTTTCCTTACCGCTCATTCATCTCTTTCTGAATCCATGTCATGATCACATCCACCAAATACTCCTGCTGAATCTGGCTTAGTTCTCTTCCCGGCTGCATCTTGTGCCACTTTCGGATACATTCCCGACAGCAGGTTGCTGTAGCATGCTGCGCAATAAACACAGGATGGCCCCGCATCGGAGTCTGCTTCCCATCGTTTGGAATCACAGCCGGAGCTTCCCGCTTTGCAATAAAATCTCTAGCATGCTGCCGGATCGTCTCCAGCCCTTTTTCCCGGACATATTCTTTATCTTTTTCTTTTAGATGGAAGCTGCTGCGAAACTTCGAATTTCCCAGCCGTTCAAACAGTTGCGCATACCATTCATCTTTTGTCATTAGCCTTCCCATCTTTCTTGGTATTGCTTTTATAAAACATATTCATACATACTGAAAGCGATTTTTCCTGTTGACGGGTAATTAAGTTCTACATCGCCTTTGTACTGGAAGCCAAAGTTCTCATATAATCTTTTCCCTGGCACATTCCATGGTAATGTGTCCAGACGGATTGCAATATCTTTCTGATTTTTACAAACTTCCACTGCTTTCCCTAACAGCTTTTTCCTACCCCTTTTCCCTGGCATGCAGGCGCTGTTGCGAGTAAATGTAACACAGCAATTCTATCATCTGAATTCTTCGTTTGCCAGTTCACAAACTGATATCCTTTTCCCTGGGAATGATTTAAAATAAATGCCCCAATAATCTCATGATTTTCTGTAGCAACATACAAAGTGTTTGCCCCTATTGCGCCAGTGATATCCGATAATACCGGGTAAACGCCTTTTTCCCATTTTGGACAATAAGGAGTTCCTTTCATTGTATCGACCAGCTGATAGTAAAAATCCAGAACCTGGTGTTCCTCGCCGTCTCTTGCCTTTCGTATCTCAATCATAGCTTTATCTAACGCTCCTTAATGATTCTCTAAAACCCCACTGCTTTTCTTTCCACGGCACTGTCCAGCACCGCTCTAAGCTCCGCTGCGCTGCCCACCCGGGCACCCTCAAAGCGGCCGTTGTTTCCATTGATCTCATTGAGCCATTTCACACCAATGCCGCCGGCCTCTTCCCAGCGGTGCAGGTTCGGCGTATGGTCATCAATCAGGATATCCGCAGCACAAAGTTTCCGATGCAGCATCGCCTCGATAAACTCTGCCTTATTCTTTCCGTATGGCACAAAGAGGCAGTGCGCGGAATCGATCTCCGGCAGATACTTGTCCAGCCACTTTTTCTTTTCCAGCAGCGCTCTGGTATCCGTGTAGTATGAAGACAGAATATAGATATTCTCTCCACACTTCATGGCATCACGCATAAAATCAAGCAGTTCCACTTCTGGTTCCAGATCTGCATAGTATCCAGGCCTTCTGGTTTCCTCAACAGGAACATCACGCCATTTTGCACTGGTTCCGTCCATGTCAAAATAAACCCGCATATCATTTAATCCCACTTTTTTCTGCATATTCTCTGCTCCTTCTTCTTCTAAACTTTTCCACTTTTCTACAAAAAGAATATGGGAAACAGCTGTCAAAATAAAATCCCAACCCAAAAGAACCATCTTCCCGAAGTCAGCATAAAAATTCCATAAAAGAAACGAAAAAGGAAATGGGTCCTTGCGTTGGCCGTTCACGCAAACATCTGTTCTTTATCATAACAGATTCATCCGGCAGTAGCAAGTATGTGAGAGAAGGTATTCTTTTTTGTGCATGCGTTTTGGGATTTTTGTATGTGGATGGAAAAGGGGGAAAAAATTATCCAGATACTGAATTCGTTTTCAGTTCCATATGATCTATTTGATCATGCCTTCTACAAAGCAGCCAAGCAGTAAATCTGCCACGCTGCCGTCATTGAAGAACATCCGATATTATGGCATTTTATTGGCTATTTATTTTGCAGATCAAATAACGCTATATGATAAAAAGTGACAACTGCTCGTACTCCTGCTTGTGCTCCAAAAACGGAGGTGTTTTCGTGAGAAGCTTTTCTGCTGCATCAAAACTCTGAATCCAAGGTATGATTTCTTCCGATGTAAGTACCAACGGCATCCGATCATGGACAGGGGATACAGAGTCATTTGGAGATGTTGTCAGGATGGTGAACTGCTTTTCTTTCGCAGTTGGCTGCCAGATCCCGGCCATGTAGAGAATTTTTTGACTGGGGCATTCTAAAAGAGACCTGCTCTTTCGCTTTGTTCCACTCGTAAAAACCTGCTGCAGGAATCACGCATCTGCAATGCCGCATACTATCCCGAAAAGACGGTTTAGAAAGAACTGTCTCTGCTCTTGCATTGATAAGTAACCCCTCCTGATACTGCTGGGTAAATCCCCACTGCATCTGTTCCGTGCGCACCTCCTTCATTCCCATCAGTACCACCGCCATATCCGTAGGGCGCACATCGCCGCGCGTCACCTTCAGCTTGGAATCATCTATCTGCTTACAAATCTTTTTGATTTCACGCCACATTTCATCGTCTACAAAATATCTTCCGCACATATCATTACCTCACACCAGCATCACCCACTTACAGGCCTCTAAATAAAAAATCAGCTTGAATTCCCGGATCAGCCCGCCAATCACAGCCTCGCAGCCGTACTCCCGGCTCGGAATTCCCGAATAATTCTTATCCTCTGTATACTTCACCAGAATATCTCGAACTGTCTGGATGTCTCCGTTATCGTCCTCAAATTTGAAATACTGCGGCATGGCCTTACCGGTCGCTGTGAACCAGGTTGAGCAGGCGATATGATACATAGTCCCCCGTGGTATCCCACTGTCCACCTTAATTCCATATTTAGTCGCATCTGCAAATCCAGGCATGCCCATCAACTGCCTCCTTTTATTATAATATCCGTTCCTTCGTATAATCAACCGTTCGTTTCTCTCTACTGATACCGCCAGCCATATGATCCACTTCCATATTTCCTGCTGACGGCAAAAAGCATGCCCTCTTTATGCTATCCATCCCATACTTTTTCCTAATCCGATCCACCGTTTTTTCCATTCTTTTTGCTTTTTCATAGTCCACGGTATCGAATAGCTGCATCTGACGATATTGGTCTGTTGTGACGCTGCTGGTGTGGATTCCGAGGTGCCGCAGAGGAGTGCCGTCCCATAGTTCTGATAGGCACTGACAGGCGGCATGGTAAATTTCCATGGTAAGATCTGTTGGCACAGAGAGTGTAATCTGATGACCATAAAAACGCAAATCCCAGTCTCGGAGACTGATAGAAACAACGCAAATCTTTACGCTGTCTGCTCTCAGCCGGGCGGCAATGGTTTCGGAGAGGGATAAGAGATACTGCTTTGCGATGCCTGGCTCTGTAATGTCCTGCGGGGTCGTGAGGGAATTCCCATAGCCCTTGGCAGGCGGTGGTGTAGCAATCACTGCGGTTTCATCTATTCCGTTGGCATACTGCCATATAAGCAGACCTTGCGATTTCATGTGAGCTTGTAAAATGCCAGGATCTGTTGCAGCTAATTCACCTATTGTATGGATTCCCAACTTCCGAAGTTTATTAAGCGACGCATGTCCAACATAAAACAATTCACTCACAGGAAGAGGCCACATCTTCGTTTGGATTTCTGATTTCCAAAGTGTATGAACTCGATCTGGTTTCATGAAATCAGAAGCCATCTTTGCCAAAAGTTTATTCTCCGAAACTCCGATGTTAACAGTAAAACCCAGTTGTGCGTGCACTCTGTCCTTGATTTCATGAGCTGTTCGTTCCGAATCATCACAGCAACCGGTCATGTCCAGAAACGCTTCATCAATGCTGTACTGTTCAATCTTGTCTGTGTATTCAGAGAGCAGTTTTATGAGGGCTTTTGAGGATTTATTATAGAGATCATAATTTGGCGGTACCAATGTTAAATCTGGACATTTTTCTTTTGCAGAAACAACCGTTTCTCCAGTCTGGATGTGAAATTTCTTTGCTGGGATGGATTTTGCAAGGATAATACCGTGCCGTTTTTCCTGATCTCCGCCCACAGCACTTACCATCTTTCTCAAATCCTGTTTTCCGCCCAGATGATGAATCCGATAGCAGGCTTCCCACGATAAAAAGCTGAATTTACATCTACATGAAAAATGACCCTCTTCATATCCGCTCCTCACAGCCGAACATCCGTTCTGTTTTATTCTAAGCTTTTACCTTACAGATGTCAAGATGGGAAATTTAGGCAATATGCGGTTTTTATATGGTATTTGTGCAACGCCCTGTATTTTATGATAGAATGAAAGCATAAGAAAGAATTTACAGGGATAGGGGGCTTGTCATATTGAAAAAGCGCAAGAAAGTCTTTTTATGGATTGCTGTTGTAATACTGGCATTGTGTTTGCTGACATCACTATTCATGAAGTCTGGTATTGATGCTTCTGGGATAGATCTATTCTTATACAAAATGAGCGGCGCATCATTATTTTTGATTTGGCTGATTGGTCTTCTCATTAAATTGGATGTCTTCCATGCTAAAAAGAATATTCCTTTGGTGAAGAGTAATCATATCGGACCGCACATTATATTCTGGGTAGTTTTGGTAATCGTCTCATTCATTGCATTCGGAGTGTTCTACAGCGCCACCAGCCCAGATTTTAAACTTGCTATGGAAAAGGTAGATGCCAGCAAAACCGATACTAATAAGACCATAGATACCATAAATGACCAGACAGAAGCGTTATCAGAATCTGCTGATATGAAAAATGAGGAAAATACATCAGCTCCAGAATCTTTACCTGAAACTGAATCTGCAAACGAAGAAACAGATAACAGTACCACTTCCAAATTAATAGAAGATGAAACATATTATTTTGATGATGCTATGTTTACAATTAATGGCATACAGCTGACTGTAAACAGCATAACGCTTCATAGAGAATACAAGCCAGAAGGATACAGCCTGGAAGTAGCATATTCATTGCTGAACCAAAACACTACAGACGCTACCTTTGAATTTTCTTCTCAATCTGGGAATGATTTCATTCTGGAAGGGCAAAAGGCGAGAATGACAAAACAGGCAACTCTTTCTAAACTCCATTGCACTGATTACCATCTAAAACCCAAGGAGGAAGTAAAATCCCTCATTGGTGATTTCTACGCATTTTCGAGTGCAGCCGGAAAAATGATCAACGGCGAAAGTTTTGAGGCGGTTGATATATCGAACGCTTATACCGGTCAGAAGCTGACGATTCATTTTCAGATTAATAGTATATGTGATGGACAAACAGAAACTATGGCGCTCTCTTTTGATATTAATCTGTAAAAATCACAAAGGCCGAGGTTGGAATTTCAATCTGCCTCGGCTCCTTATTCCATATTCACCAGATGCTCTGCTGTCGCTGCCCGTTCCGGGCGTTAATCATCTCACCCGCCATCATATTACGCCAGACATTGCCGAAACATTGTACAATGTTGTAATGTCATCTTTTCCGTCATCTTTCCAGTAAAATTGTTTTTGTGGTATAATTTGGGGAGAAACAAATCAGAAAGTTGGAGAGAGGTAAACACACCATGAATTTAAAAAAGGTTCATCACATTGCCATTATTGGGAGCAACTATGAGCAATCAAAGCACTTTTATGTGGATTTGTTAGGTTTTTCTATCGTTCGAGAAAATTACAGACCAGAACGTGATGATTACAAAATTGACCTTCAACTCGATGATATGGAATTAGAACTTTTCATCATTAAAAATTGTCCGAAACGCCCCAGTTATCCAGAGGCTTACGGTCTTCGGCATCTTGCCTTTGCTGTAGACTCGGTCGATAATACCGTAAGAGAATTAAATAAAAGGGGCATCATAACTGAGCCGATCAGACTCGATATTTACACAGGCAAAAAAATGACATTCTTTTATGATCCTGACAATCTTCCCTTGGAAATTCACGAATAAAGTATTGCAGTAAAAGATGTGCCCTGTTTTAGACTGTAATTTTATAATTTCCAGTTTGGAGCAAGATTCCGTACTAAGTTATGACATCTATTCTATACTATCTATCACAGCGAAATTCACAAAGAAAAAGCCCGGGAACCCGCATAAATGCTGGATTCCCGGACTTATAACATTTCTTATCAAGTTCTACTAAGCTGTCAATTTTAAAGGTTAAGAAAATGCGAAATTCGCATTAGTTACCCATCTGCTTTGCAACTTCCTCTGCAAAGTTCTCTTCTTTCTTCTCAAGGCCCTCACCGGTCTCAAAACGAACGAAGCCCTTAACAGTGATGCTTGCACCGGTCTCTTTTGCGACCTGAGCTACGTACTGAGCTACGGACTGCTTTCCGTCCTCTGCCTTTACGTAGGTCTGGTCTAACAGGCAGATCTCTTTCAGCTCTTTGTTGATACGGCCCTGGATCATGCCCTGGATCACCTTCTCCGGTTTGGAAGCTTCCTTCGGATCGTTCTGGATCTGAGCCATCAGGATGCTCTTCTCGTGCTCGATGAAGTCAGCGCTAACCTCGTCACGGCTGGTGTATTTCGGATTCAGAGCTGCGATCTGCATAGCGATGTTCTTGCCCATCTCTTTTACAGCATCGTTTACAATGCTGGTCTCAACGTCAACCAGAACACCGATTCTGCCGCCAGCGTGGATGTAGGAAACAACAACACCGTTCTCTTCTACAACCTGCTTGAAACGACGGATGTTCATGTTCTCACCGATGATGGAGATCTGAGAAGACAGAGCCTCTTTTACAGTCAGGCTCTCGTCTGCTGCCCACTTCTCTTCCATGAAAGCGTCCATGTCTGCTGCGGTGGTGGTCAGAGCCTGTGCTGCAACCTGTGCAACGTAAGCCTGGAACTTAGCGTTCTTTGCAACGAAGTCGGTCTCAGCGTTAACCTCAACAACAACTGCCTTCTTCTCGTCCTCGGTCAGAGCGGTTGCTACGATACCCTCAGCTGCGATACGGCCAGCCTTCTTCTCTGCGCCGGCAAGTCCTTTCTCTCTTAAGAACTCTACTGCCTTGTCCATATCACCGTCGGTAGCTGCAAGAGCCTTCTTGCAATCCATCATACCTGCACCGGTCATTTCTCTTAACTCTTTTACCATTGCTGCGGTAACTGCCATTGTTAATTCCCTCCATTTTATATTTTGTTTTTATTTTCTTTTACAAACAAAAATGCTCCAACCTGCCGCATAAGCTGCAGGTCGAAGCACCTTATTTCTCGATTAAGCCTCGGTGGTCTCCTCTGCCTCAGCAAAGTCAGCCTGAGCCTCACCCTGGTTTGCCTCGATTACTGCATCTGCCATCTTAGCCACGATTAATTTAACGGCTCTGATTGCATCGTCGTTACCCGGGATTACATAGTCAAGCTCTTCCGGATCACAGTTGGTATCAGCGATACCGATTAACGGAATACCCAGAGTATGAGCCTCCTGTACGCAGATTCTCTCCTTCTTCGGATCTACGATGAAGATAGCATCCGGCAGTTTCTTCATTTCTTTGATACCGCCAAGGTTCTTCTCCAGCTTCTCCCATTCTTTCTTGATCTCGATAACTTCCTTCTTCGGCAGTACATCGAAAGTACCGTCCTCAGCCATGGTCTCGATTGCTTTCAGTCTTGCGATACGGCTCTGAATGGTTTTGAAGTTGGTCAGCATACCACCTAACCATCTCTCGTTTACATAGAACATACCGCAACGCTCAGCCTCAGTCTTGATTGCATCCTGTGCCTGCTTCTTGGTACCAACGAAAAGGATGGTGCCGCCGTTTGCAGCGATATCAGATACTGCGTTGTAAGCCTCGTCTACCTTACCTACAGATTTCTGTAAGTCGATGATGTAGATACCGTTTCTCTCTGTGTAGATGTATGGAGCCATTTTAGGGTTCCATCTTCTTGTCTGATGTCCGAAATGAACACCAGCTTCTAACAGCTGCTTCATAGAAATAACGCTCATGTTTGTTTCCTCCATTTGGTTTTTTACTTCCGTCTGCGTCTCGTACTTCCTCCGGGACCACAAGGCACCACCATCAGAATCAGCAGACGTGTTTTTTGTCAGCTTTCCTAGCATACCATAACTGCCAGGGTTTGACAAGGTCTTTTTTCACAAACAGAAAAAACAGAAAAAAGAAGAAACAGATTCCGCACCTGCTTCTTCTTTTCTATATTGTTTTGATTTTTTTATTTGGATGCCTTGATGTTTTTCAGTTCATCAAAAACCACATCATTCAATACCTTGATGTAGGTTCCCTTCATACCGGAGGATCTTGACTCAATAACCCCTGCGCTCTCGAACTTACGCAGTGCATTTACGATGACCGACCGGGTGATGCCAACACGGTCTGCAATCTTGCTGGCTACCAGAATACCCTCGTTGCCGTCCAGTTCCTCAAAGATGT
>ENA-OQHL01001445-OQHL01001445.1-human-gut-metagenome-genome-assembly--contig:-NODE-1445-length-11920-cov-2.992029_pt1 | contig 11920 bp, 17 predicted proteins | sample MGYA00242565_ERZ504723 | MGnify/ENA primary metagenome ERZ504723 (study PRJEB26092, sample SAMD00036211) | human gut metagenome | host: Homo sapiens | study: EMG produced TPA metagenomics assembly of...
AAACCGGCGTGGGAGGGAACGGCCAGACGATGCTGACAGCGTCCATCATTCTCGGAATTATGATTCTTCCGACCATTATCGGTGTGACCGAGTCTGCCATGCGGAGTGTACCGGATCAGTACTATGAAGGTTCACTTGCTCTGGGAGCTACAAAGGAGAGGACAGTTTTTTCGGATTGTGATCCCGGCTGCCAAAATCCGGTGTGATCGCGGGAATTGTTCTTGGAATAGGACGTGCGATCGGCGAGACTATGGCGGTCATCATGGTTGCAGGAAACCAGCCGAGAATGCCACAAGGGCTTCTGAAAGGTGTGCGTACAATGACGACAAACATTGTAATGGAGATGGGTTATGCGGCGGATCTGCACAGAGAAGCGCTGATTGCGACTGCGGTGGTACTGTTTGTATTTATTTTGATTATCAATGGATGTGTATCCGTTTTGAACAGGAGGAGCAGAAATGACTAAAGGCAGAAAAGTGGAAAGTATCATTTTGCGGGTACTGATTTTTGCGGCTGCTGCAGCGACATTTGCAGTGCTTTTGTTCCTGCTTGCTTATATTTTGATAAATGGACTTCCGAATATCAAGCCCTCTTTATTCTCATTGGAGTATAACACGGAAAATGCGTCTTTGATGCCGGCGCTGGTGAATACTGTCATTATGACCGCATTGTCGCTGGTCATTGCGATTCCATTTGGTATTTTCTCCGCGATTTTCCTTGTGGAGTACGCAAAAAAGGAAATAAATTTGTGGGTATCATCCGGATTACGGCGGAGACTTTATCCGGAATTCCATCCATCGTGTACGGTCTGTTTGGTATGTTGTTTTTCGTATCAGCGCTTAAGTGGGGATATTCCATTCTGGCAGGTGCTTTTACCATGTCCATTATGATTCTTCCGCTGATTATGAGAACGACAGAAGAGGCGTTAAAATCCGTACCTGATACATACAGGGAAGGAAGTTTTGGACTTGGGGCGGGAAAGCTTCGTACGATTTTCAGGATTGTGCTTCCAGCGGCGGTGCCGGGAATTATGGCGGGAGTTATCCTGGCAATCGGAAGAATCATGGGTGAGACAGCGGCCTTGATGTACACGGCAGGAACGGTTCCGAAAATGGCGTCGTCTCCAATGGATTCCGGACGTACACTGGCTGTTCACATGTACAATCTTTCCAGTGAGGGGCTATACATGGATCAGGCGTACGCGACAGCAGTGATTCTTCTGATTGTGGTAGTCGGAATGAATACCTTATCTGCCGTTGCGGCAAGAAAACTTACAAAGGGGACACGGTAATGGGCAAAATCGATATTAAAGATATGGACTTGTTTTATGGCTCGTTCCAGGCACTCAAAAATGTCAACCTGGAAATCGAACCAAATAAAATTACAGCGTTCATAGGACCAAGTGGCTGTGGGAAATCTACGCTTTTAAAGTCTTTAAACAGAATGAACGACCTGGTGGAAGGATGCCGCATCGAAGGGAAAATCCTTCTGGATGGACAGGATATTTATGCAAAATCAATGGATGTCAACACTCTTCGGAAACGCGTCGGTATGGTATTCCAGAAGCCGAATCCGTTCCCGATGAGCATTTATGACAACGTAGCATATGGACCGAGAACACACGGAATCCATTCCAAGGCAAGGCTGGATGAGATTGTGGAGAAATCCTTGAGAAATGCGGCGATCTGGGATGAGGTGAAGGACCGTCTCAAGAAAAGCGCCCTTGGAATGTCTGGTGGACAACAGCAGAGACTTTGTATTGCAAGAGCTCTGGCTGTGGAACCGGAAGTGCTTTTGATGGACGAACCGACCTCCGCATTGGATCCGATTTCCACTTCTAAAATAGAAGATCTTGCGGCAGATTTGAAAAAAGATTATACTATTGTCATGGTAACACATAATATGCAGCAGGCAGTACGAATTTCCGATAATACCGCATTCTTCCTTCTTGGAGAAATGATCGAGTACAACAACACGGAAAAATTATTCTCAATTCCATCAGATAAGAGAACAGAAGACTATATTACAGGGAGGTTCGGCTAAATATGAGAAACAAATTCGATATGCAGCTTGACTCACTAAAAGAACAGCTTACCAATATGGGCGAGTTGTGCGAAGTTGCGATCACAAAGGCCACAGAGGCCATTCTGGAAGGTAAGGAAGAGCAGGCAAGAGAGGTCATCCTTGCGGACGAGGAGATAGACCAGGCAGAGAAAGACATTGAGAGACTTTGTCTGAAGCTTCTGCTTCAGCAGCAGCCGGTGGCAAAGGATCTTCGCCAGATCTCAGCGGCATTGAAAATGATTACCGACATGGAGCGGATCGGAGATCAGGCGTCAGACATTGCGGAGATTCTGCTCTCTACAGATCTTAAGATGGAGATGAACAATAAGGACATCGGCGTGATGGCTCAGGCCGCGGCGAAGATGGTTCGGGAAAGCGTCCGGGCGTACGTTGAGCAGAACATGATGCTTGCGAAGAAAGTGATGACAGCGGACGACGAAGTAGACCGGCTTTTTGACAAGATCCGTCAGGAAATCATAGAATATATTGCCAAAGAAAACGGAGACGGCGGCGAGGACGCGGTAGATCTGATTATGGTTGCTAAATATCTGGAACGAATCGGGGACCATGCGACCAACATCGCCGAGTGGGTAGAGTTTTCCGTCACCGGAAATCACCGCATTGCCACGGAGGTCCATGAAAGGAAAAGCGCAGGAGAAGTAAAATGATTTTTTGTGTAGAAGACGACAGGAATATTAGAGAACTGGTAGTATACACATTATCAAGTACAGGCATGGAAGCGGAAGGATTTGAAGACGGCGAAGTGTTTTTTAAAGCTTTGGCAGAACGGTTGCCAGAGCTTATTTTACTTGATATTATGCTGCCGGGAGAAGACGGGCTTACAATTCTGAAAAAGCTGAAAGGTAACAAAAAGACAAAAGACATTCCGGTTATCATGGTGACGGCAAAGGGGACAGAGTACGACAAAGTGTCCGGGCTTGACGCCGGGGCGGACGACTATGTGACCAAGCCGTTTGGGATGATGGAACTGGTATCCAGGATTAAAGCCGTACTCAGGCGTACGAAGAAAAAGGAGGAGGCCGAAGTCCTAAAGGCAGGGCCGATCACGCTCAACGAGAAAAAGCACGAGGTACTTGTAGACGGAGAGCATATTAATCTGACGCTGAAAGAGTACGAGATGCTGAAGAGACTGATTCATAACAAAGGGATTGTTCTCACAAGAGACCGGCTTTTAGAAGAGATCTGGGGCTATGACTTTGATGGTGAGACACGGACCGTGGACGTACATATCCGAACCTTGCGCCAGAAACTTGGGAGCGCCGGGGAGGTCATTGAAACAGTGCGCGGCGTGGGTTACCGGATCACAGAGGATCAGGAGGAAGCATGAGAAACAAGATCCAGAGAAATATGGTGTTCATGATTGTTCTGACACTTCTGGCGTCCTATGCATTTATCATTGGTATTGTCTACAATCAGACTTACCGGATCATGAGGCAGGACGCAAGGCAGGAGGCGGCCTATATCAAGGAGGCCATTAACCTGTTGGGAAGCCAGTATCTCCAGGAGATGGACAACGTCAATACAGATACTCGTGTAACACAGATCGACGAGGAGGGAACCGTCCTCTATGATTCCCACGGAATCAACAGTAAGGATGAGAATCATGCACAGAGGAAAGAGATCAAAGAGGCGCTGGAAAAAGGGCATGGTCAGGCGAAGCGGATGTCCGAGACAGTAGGGCAGGAGCTTTATTACTATGCGACACTTCTGGAGGATGGTACGGTTCTGCGGGTCGCCAAGTCCATGGACGGCGTTAAGCAGCACGGCTGTGCGCGTTCTGCCTTATATGTTTGGGATTGGTATTGCCCTGGTCGTGATCGCCTGGAGGCTTTCGAAGTGGATGGCGAGCCGGCTGGTGCTAGCCGATCAATGAACTTGATCTGGAACATCCGATTGATAACGATGTCTACGAAGAGCTGACGCCTCTGCTTCTTAGTATGGAAAGTCAGAAGAAGGAAAAGGAAAAGAATGAGCAGATGCGAAAAGAATTTTCCGCAAATGTTTCCCATGAGCTGAAGACTCCGCGACGTCTATTTCCGGTTATGCTGAGATTATGAAGAGTGGGCTTGTAAAACCAGATGATGGTGCCGGGATTCGCGGAGCGTATCTATAAGGAGGCAAGCCGGCTTATGTGTTAGTGGAAGATATCATCAAGCTTTCCAAGCTAGATGAAGGAGGCGTGGGGTCTGGAAAAGGAGACGGTAAATCTTTATGCCATCTGTGAGGATGTTCTGGTGCGTCTGGAGAATATGGCGGAGCGCATCATGTTTCCATGGATTTGAGTGGAGAAACAGTAGAATTTGAAGGTGTATACCGGATTCTGGATGAGATGGTCTGGAATCTGTGCGAGAACGCCGTAAAATATAATAAACCGGGTGGCCGGGTGCATGTCTGGGTGGGCAGTACCTTAAGCGGGCCGAAGATCATCGTGAAAGATACGGGGATTGGAATCCCGGAAGAGGAGCAGGAGCGCATTTTTGAGCGCTTCTACCGGGTGGATAAAAAGCCACTCCAAGGAGACAGGGGGAACCGGGCTTGGGCTTTCTATCGTCAAGCATGGAGCGGTTATACACAATATTCAGATCCGGACTGACAGTGAGGTTGGAAAAGGGACGACCATTACCCTTTCTTTTTTAAAAGGTGATTCAGTGTCAGGGACTGAAGCGCAGTAAATCCGATTCCGGTCAGGACGGATAACATACCGTAGGTAAAGAGTCCGAAAAGCAATACGCACATGTTGATCAGATACATGCTAAGTGCGATATTGATTTTCGGATTTTTTTTATTTAAAATCAGGGCCACTACATCGAATCCTACGGCTGTGGACTTTGCACTGATGCAGAAATAGTATCCGAATCCTACAATGGTTCCGGCGACCACCATGCCAAGGGCAGGCGGCACGATCAGAGCAAGCCCGGTGCTGTGCAAGATCGAGAAGAAGACAAGATAGCAAATGCAGCTAAACACGGTTCCGGTAAAAAAGGTCTTACCAAGAAAAATATAGCAAAGCAGCAAAAGTAAGATGGTGATAAAGTCCACCAGGTACGTCAGATTGATGGAGGTAACTTCCTCCAGAATCATAGAAAAGCTCGTAACGCCTCCGTTTACGATCCTATTAGGCACAGTGATGAAAGCATAAGCGCCGGTAATCAACAGATTGCCTAAAATGATGCTCAGATAGCGTTTCCCATTCTGTATGGTGAAAAGGTTTCTCATGGCTTAGTGTCTCCATTCCTTAAATAATGTTCGGTAACGAGAGGCGAAGATGCTGCCCTTCTGCCAGATCAACGTGAAATCATGGGTTACAGAGAAGTCCTCCGGTGTGATATCATACAAAGTATGGCTTTTCAGCTCTTCTTCCACAGCGGACCGGTATAAGAAGGTGATACCAATACCGGCGGCAGCCATTGCTTTTAAGGCAGGGATATTTCCGATCTCGGAGATCCCGGCAAAATCGTGGATCGAAAGATTGCGGGAAGTCAGACATTTCTCCAGAATCTCCCTCGTCCCTGATCCGGTTTCCCGGATTAGAAGCTTTTCCCCAAGAAGATCTGTCAGCTGGGCAGGACGTATCCCACTTTGCGGCGGCTTTCCTGCGACCGCAATGTAGGGCTCCGTTGAGAAGGTCAGGTAGTCATACTGGGTCTTATCGAAATATCCTTCCACAATGGCAAAATCGATCTCCCCATCGGAGATCCGTTCGAGAAGCTCGTGGGTGTTGGCGGTGATCATCGTCAGGGCGGTGTCCGGGTGGTGTGTCTGGTGTTCAATTAAAAACTGCGGCATGACGTACTCCCCGATGGTGAGGGTCGCTCCGAAGATAAGGGATGGGTGTTTGTTTTTCATGGCAAGAACCTGTTCCTTTAAGTAAACCTGGTCGTGGCTTAAGGTCGAAAAGGCATGGAGCAGATATTCCCCGGCCTCTGTGAGTACCGGCTTCTTGCCCTGGAAGGAAAAGAGCCTCGTTTGGTAGTAGTCTTCGATGAAACGAATGTGCTGCGAGACGGCAGGCTGGGTGATGTGGAGAGCCTCGGCTGCCTTGGTGAAATTCATGTATTTACAGACTTCCAGAAACGTATAGACACGGAAATCCAGCATAGATATCGCCCCCTTTTTCTTAATCATAACATAAATTTATGGATAAATAAATATATATCATTTTTCATAATGCCGGGTCTTTGATATGATACTTGCAGAAATGGGAAAGTGAGGAAATACAGATGAAAACAATGCAGGAAACTTATAAAGGAATCGGATTCTGTCTCTTGATCGCCATTCCTGCCTTTTTGCTCGGCAAACAGTTCGAGGTGATTGGAGGCCCGGTATTCGCGATACTGATCGGTATGTGTCTGGCGCTTCTGGTAAAAGAGAGCGGGTCGCTTCAGGCGGGAATCAAATTTACATCTAAGAAGATTTTGCAATATGCAGTCATTCTGCTGGGATTTGGCATGAATCTGACGGATATACTTGTAAAGGGCCGTCAGTCTCTGCCTATCATCCTGGCAACAATCTCCACATCACTGGTGATTTCGTTTATTCTATATAAAGTAATGCATATTCCGGCACGGATCTCTACCTTGGTTGGTGTAGGATCCAGTATTTGCGGCGGGTCCGCCATTGCGGCAACGGCTCCGGTGATCGATGCGGACGACGAGGAGATCGCCCAGTCCATCTCGGTTATCTTCTTATTTAATGTCATTGCGGCGCTGATCTTCCCGAAACTGGGAATGATTCTGGGGCTGAGCAACGAGGGTTTCGGTCTCTTTGCCGGGACAGCAGTGAACGATACGTCCTCTGTGACAGCGGCAGCGGCGGCCTGGGACGGACTGCACGGAAGCAATACACTGGATGCGGCGACGATTGTTAAGCTGACAAGAACGCTGGCGATCATTCCGATCACCCTCGTCCTGTCTTTCTGGCAGATGAGAAAGGCGAAGAAAAGCGGAGAAATCCAGGGCGGAACCTTTGATATCAAGAAGATTTTCCCGTTCTTCATCCTGTTTTTCATTTTGGCTTCCGTGGTCACTACAGTCTTCGCACTGCCGGCGACGGTGACAGCGCCAATCAAGGAGCTGAGCAAGTTTTTCATTATTATGGCGATGGCGGCGATTGGATTTAATACAAATCTTGTGAAGCTTGTCCGCACCGGTGGGAAGCCGATTTTCATGGGACTATGCTGTTAGATCGGTATTGCGGGCGTCAGCCTGCTTATACAGCATGTTCTTGGCATCTGGTAACACCGAAAGAAAAGGGAACTGGTAAAAGGAAACTTGGGAGCATATATTGTAGGAACACCACAATGCTTCGGAGTATGTTTATGCATGTTTGGAAAGAAAAAGGGAGGAAGGTATTCTTATCCCTCATGGCGTTTGCCTTTCTGCTTGTAGGGGGAATCTGGTACGCAAAGGAATATACGACGGTCGGAAACAGCGTCAATGGACGGGAGATGCCGGTTTGTTCGGTGGAGACGGAGGAAAAGGAGATGGCGCTTACCTTTGAGACTGCGTGGGGAGAAGAGCGGACAGGGGACATTCTCGATCTGTTAAAGAAAGAAGGCGTCCGGGCGACATTCTTTGTCACGGAGAGCTGGATGCGGAATCACCCGGAACTGATCGCGCGGATGAAGGATGAGGGACACGATATCGGGACGCTTGGCGTCAGTCACGAAGATCTTTCCCAGAAGACCGGGGAGGAACAGAGAAGCGAGCTTAGGGAGGCGAAAAAGGCAGCATACGAGTATGGGATTTCCATGGAGTTTTTCCGCCCACCTTATGGAAACTACAATGATTCGCTGATTCGGACGGCCTGGGAGGAAGGTTTCTATACGGTTCGCTGGTCTGTGGATTCTATGGATTGGAAAAACTACGGACCGGAGAGTCTTATTCAGACGGTAACAAAAAGTAAAGAATTCGGAAGCGGCGCCATTGTCCGGCTGAACAGTGAGGCGGAGGATACAAAAGGGGCGCTGAAAGAGTTGATACGCATGATCCAGAAGAAAGGATATCATCTCGTCCCGGTCTCCGAATTGATTCATCGGGGCAAGTATCATATGGATGTGAACGGGCGGCAGATTCCGGGATTGACATAAAATGGGCCATTTCTTCATATAATATAACATTCAGCCATGCCAGACCGGGTTAGTAGGTTGAACGCAGATTTCTGTGACTTTGTGCATGGGCTGAATTGTCACCATACAATACCAGAAAACATCAGGAGGTATTGGCAATGCATTTTGTGAAAATGGAAGGATGCGGAAATGATTATATCTATCTGGACGGAGAAAAAGAAGCCATTTCCAATCCACAGGCTCTGGCCAGGAAGATCAGCGATCGTCATTTCGGTGTGGGGGCGGATGGCATGATTCTTATTTGCCCGTCGGATACGGCGGACTGCAGGATGGAGATGTATAATGCGGACGGTTCCAGGGGCAGTATGTGTGGAAACGGCGTACGCTGTGTGGCACGATATCTGTACGACTATAAACAGATAAAAAAGCAGGAGATCGCTGTCGAGACAGACAGCGGGATACACACGGTGCGTGTCCTGAAAGATTCGGAAAAAGGAAAGGTTTCTATGGGGAGACCTGTGATTCTGGATCAGTCCCACATCATTTCGCTGGAGGGGCAGAAGTTGGAAATGATGCTCGTTTCCATGGGAAATCCTCATGCCGTGATTTTCATGCCGCCGGAGGAAGGAAGCTTTAAGACCTGGGATATGAGGAGGGCAGCCGTTATAAGCAGTCATTCGGACTTCCCGGACGGGGTCAACGTGGAACTGGTGCAGGTGTATTCGGAGACCGGAATGAAGATTCGGGTGTGGGAGCGAGGAAGCAAGGAGACGCTTTCCTGTGGAAGCGGAGCGTGTGCGGCAGCGACCGCAGCCATCCTGGACGGTCGGACCAAGCGGAAAGTAAATGTGGAAATGCTGGGCGGAATGTTGGAAGTGGAGTGGAAGAGCGACGGAGAGATGTATCTCACCGGAAGTTGTCATTTTATCTGTGAGGGCGATTATCCTTGTATTCTCCAGGAAACAGGGGCGTAGTACAAAATTGTACTACGCCTTTTGAAAATTTTCTTTACGTGTTTCCGGAAATGTGTTATGATAGACGCGACGTGAATTTAATACATTAAAGAAATAAAGAGAAGGAGACAGGATATGTTTAAAATTAATGAAAATTATCTGAAACTTCCAGGAAGCTATCTCTTTTCTACTATCGCAAAAAAGGTAGCCGCATATACCGAGGCAAATCCGGACAGATCCATCATTCGACTGGGAATTGGGGATGTAACGCAGCCACTTGCGCCGGCTATCATCGACGCCCTTCACAGTGCGGTAGATGAGATGGCGCATGCAGAGACTTTCCATGGTTATGCTCCGGATTTGGGATATGAATTTTTAAGAAGCGCTATGGCAAAGAATGATTACCAGGCAAGAGGATGCGAGATCCAGGCGGATGAGATTTTTATCTCCGACGGCGCAAAAGGAGACTCCGGCAATATCCAGGAGATTTTCGACCAGGACAATAAGATTGCGGTCTGTGATCCGGTTTATCCGGTTTATGTAGACACCAACGTCATGGCAGGTCGTACCGGTACATACGATCCAAAGTCTGAGGTGTGGAGCGATGTGATCTACATGCCTTGTACGGCGGACAATCATTTCGTGCCGGAACTTCCGAAGGAAGTGCCGGATCTGATTTATCTGTGTTTTCCGAACAACCCAACGGGGTCTGCTATCACAAAGGATCAGCTTCAGATGTGGGTGGATTATGCGAATCAGAAGGGATCTGTCATCATCTACGATGCGGCATATGAAGCATATATTTCTGAAGATGATGTACCACATACCATCTTTGAGTGCAAGGGAGCAAGAACGTGTGCCATTGAGCTTCGCAGCTTCTCCAAGAAAGCAGGATTTACCGGAGTGCGGCTCGGTGCGACGGTGATCCCAAAAGATCTCAAATGCGGCGATGTGATGCTTCATTCTCTCTGGGCAAGACGTCACGGAACAAAGTACAATGGAGCGCCGTATATTGTACAGAAAGCGGGTGAGGCCGTGTACTCTGAGGCCGGGAAGGCACAGTTAAAAGAGCAGATCGCTTACTATATGAGAAACGCGAAGACAATTTACGGAGGGCTCAGAGAAGCAGGATACACCGTATCCGGAGGAGTGAACTCTCCGTACATTTGGTTGAAAACACCGGACAACATGACGTCCTGGGAGTTTTTTGATTATCTGCTGACAAAGGCCGGTGTAGTAGGAACACCGGGGTCAGGATTCGGACCAAGCGGGGAGGGCTACTTCCGTTTGACTGCGTTCGGAACATACGAAAACACGTTGGCAGCCGTGGAGCGGATCAAACATCTTTAGGGAACTGATACATGGATCTGAAGTTCCGTGATATATTCTTCCGGATTGGCAGACTGGTGGATGTCCACCCAGAGAAGCTCCAGGATTTCCTCCCCGATCCGGTAGCCTTTCTCCGTAGCGTAAGAAAGGAGCCGGGGAATTGCAATTGCGTTGTGATTGTTATTTCCGCGGTAGCTGTAGGAGAGGTAAAGTCCTTCCGGAAGGATATCAAGGCCATCCTCCGCAATGACGAATACACCTTCATACTTCCGGAACTGCCCGCTTTTTTGCCGCATACACCGGGATCAGAGAGCCGATATGATTGCTTCCGATAATGTAAAGATTGTCCTGAGATTGATTTAATAGCTGCTTCATCAGAATGTCCATCTCCTCATCTTTTTGATATCCTGAGTAGAGAACATGGCAGGATCGGGCGGGAAGCCGGATCTCTGTGACGGTCTCAAGGGGCTGCTCCTTTGCTGTCTGAAGTGTTGCGAGGCGCTGCTCCACATTGGACTGGAGCTGGCGAAGCTGTGCCATTTTCCGGTGGATGGCATTCAGCTCCTCATTGAGCAAAAGCTCTGTGGTATCAATACTTCGATTTGTCAGGTATTCCCGAATTCGTTCCATAGAAAACCAGACCCCGTAAGTCGCGAATCACATTCAGCCGCCAAATATCATCGAGACGGTACAGACGATAACCATTTTTACCTCTCTTTGGCGTGAGTAGTCCCAATTCCTCATAATAACGAAGAGAATCGACACCGATCTGGTACAGCTTTGAGATCTCTCCGATTTTAAAATATTGTTTCATACTGTCCTCCCGGAAATGATTTGTTATTTATATTATAACAAGGCTTGAAAGCGAGCAAAAGGGAAAATAAAAAAAAGTGTTGACAATCAGGACTTTTTTTGGTATAATAATCTATGTTCGCTGATAAAACAGCGGTACGGCAAAAGTGCGATGCGGATTGGTGTAATGGCAGCACAGCAGACTCTGACTCTGTTAGTAGAGGTTCGAGTCCTCTATCCGTAGTCACCGGAGTGTGGCTCAGCTTGGTAGAGCGCTACGTTCGGGACGTAGAGGCCGCAGGTTCAAATCCTGTCACTCCGATTTTATCCTCCATGTTACGGAGGACTTTTTTTATAAGATAAAATTCAGATGGTTCCGGGTCAGGATTATCCGTACATATCAGATTTGGTGATGTGTAACGGATAATCTTTTTTGTTTAAAAAGAGAGGTTGTTTTGACTTCCATTGATTCCAGTCTTTGATTGAATATTTTGCAAAATGGAATTATACTGTGAATAACGGGAGTGAAACAACTTCTAAATTGAAAAGGAAAGACAGGAAAAAGAAAATGAGAGAGAAAAAGGATATATCCTATACCATCCGCAGATCGGCCGATTTTCCGGTAATTATGATCGGAGAAGGGATCCTGGTAGGATGTTTCGCCGGAGGCGTGGTGCTTTTGTACCGGATTTGC
>ENA-OQHL01001448-OQHL01001448.1-human-gut-metagenome-genome-assembly--contig:-NODE-1448-length-11913-cov-3.465977_pt1 | contig 11913 bp, 7 predicted proteins | sample MGYA00242565_ERZ504723 | MGnify/ENA primary metagenome ERZ504723 (study PRJEB26092, sample SAMD00036211) | human gut metagenome | host: Homo sapiens | study: EMG produced TPA metagenomics assembly of...
AATCCCTTCCGGCTGCTGCGCTCCGGTACTCCGGTTCACAGCCGTTAAGGCAAGGGTGAGTGTTCCTTTTTCAATGGTGATCTTTCTCTTTGCCGGTGTGCTTGTGCCAAGGTAATTCGTTCCGGCTGCCATGGTGATGCTTACATCGGCGGAACCGACACCTTTGATGGTCACCTGACCCTGTGCATCCACGGTGAGAACATTTTCATTGGAGCTTTCATACTTCAGAGCTCCATCTCCCACTACATTCACACCCGTCAAGGAAAAGCTGTCATCTCCATAGGTTTTTTTCTCCGGTCCATGCTTCCGGATCGATTGAAACCGAACCCTGTATCGGACGGATCGTTCCGGTCGTCTGAGCCGGATATACCACACGGTAATTCTGCAGATTCACTGCACTGCCCTCGGTCTCAATGACTGCCTCTGAAGGATCAATGGTTACCGTCTTACCGGTTCCGGCATTGGCATCTGCAAAGCTTCCTTTCAGGCCACTGATGGTATAGCTCTGACCCGAAGCTCCTATTTTTACCGTCGCCTCTAATGCGATACCGGTACTTCCGTCATAGGACTTTTCAATGGGTGTCTTAACAACTGCCTGCAACTCTATCGGAGATATCTCCGGAATCACACTTTGGGTCAAAGTTTCTCCATACTGCCCTTCCGATGCTCCCTCCGGGCTAAATTCTACCTGATATGCAGTGGTTCCCTTTACCTCCGGATAAATGGAGGAAGCGGACGTTCCTTCCTGAACCTTACTGAAGCTCCATGTTCCAGAAACCGGTGATCTACTATAATTAACAACCTGAAATCCCTCTGCCAGCTGTACCGGAATCTGATCAAGTGTCTGTCCATAGGTTCCCGTCGTTTCAAAGGATACTTTGCCGGCGGGACCGTCGATTAGTAATGCATCCGGTGTTGTCACCTCCAAACGATCAGCTGGCTTCGATGCAAAACTACGGTCTGTTGCTTTCACACGAAGGGTTATGTAATACGTGTGAGCCGGCTTCGGCGATGTAAACGTCCTCTCCGGCTGCCACTGAAGCTCACCATCCGCAGATTCGGCAATTCCGTACTCGTAACGGGAATCGCCCTGTCCCTTTACCCTGATAGAGTAGCTGTCTTTCGTTATATCTGTTCCCTGTATCTGAGCCGGTTTTGCCGGTCTTGCCGGAATCTTTATCTCGGTTGCTTCGCCTTCTGTGGTGGAACCTGTAGCTGCTTTTCGCACATACAGAGTAATCTCGGTCGCACTCTCCGGCTGTTTATCCAGAATTTCTGTCAGAGAAACCTCGCCGCCTTTCGAGATTCTTTTCCAGGTTGTGGCATCCTGAGATTCCGCATATTCCAGATCATACAGAGCCATATTTTTCAGGACTTCTCTTCGATAATCAATAGAGGTCTCTTCACGCTCCAATACATTCTCATCCTTACCTGCCTCAACCTTTCCGGTAAATTCCACACCGCCAAAGGAGGCTTTCACTGCCTCCGAAGCCGGAAGGTACATATAGAGCTTTCCGCTGGAATCTGTCCGGACATCCTGAAAGCTGTAAGAGCTTCCTTCAATACCTGCTTGTTCAACCAGTGTATTATGCTCATAGATACCGGTCAGATCCGCTGTGGTGAAATAAACCGGCTTACCATTCGCATCTTTGGGCTTATTCTGTTGCCCATTTCCATCTACCTGTTCCCAGCCATAAATGATCGGTCGCGATATATATCCATTCGCCCTTATCAAACAGATCGTTCCGCCCGTAATCGTCACATCAGTTTGTGGCAGTGTAGAATTCTCAGCCCCCTTTCCAATATGAGCAACGTTCCTATAGCCTTTGTCTCTATTATCTAAGCAGATTGTGCCACCGTCAATCAGCACCTTCGATGAACTGCTCTTACCACTTCCGATGCAGGCTCCCACTTCAGAATAAGCTGTAATCATTCCGCCATGAATCTCAATATCAGCAGTTATCGCTGAGTCTCCAGGAGCATATCCATGACCGCTTCCTATTCCTGCGCCGCTCTCCGAGCTTGCATTCACCGTTCCGCCTTCTATCACGATTTTACCGGTTCTTTTCTGGCTATTAGCACTTCCTGTTCCGATTCCGGCACCATTACTACTACTTTTTGCAGTTACCGTTCCTCCGCTAATCCGTATTTCTTCTACACTTTTTCCTGCCGAAGCACCGATAGCCGCTCCGAAAGAAGCGGAAGTTACAATTACAGTTCCCCCCTTGATATGAATGGTTCCTGCATCCTGCCCTCCATCTCCTCCAATTGCTGCACCAGCCCAGCGTATATCTTTTTTATTGAGTACCTCTATGGAGCCCGGCTGTCCCGGCTCACTGTCAATCGTAAGCTTTGCACCGCTTGCCACACTGATGCCGGCAGGTGAAACATTTAACCCTGATGAAGATTTCCCTGATATATTAATCGAAATCGTGTTTTCCCCTTCCAGATAGGTGATCACCTGGGACGCTCCGTTTATCTGAATCGGTGCGATAGCCTGTGTCGGTGTAATCGTAAGGTTTTTTAATACGAGCTTTAGTTCTCTGGAAGCTGGTGTATCCACGGAGAGATGATAATTCTCTACATTATTCACAGATGAAGTGATCCGATAGCATTTATCATAGGACTGGTCTATTAGCTTTGCTGTAACCGCCTGGCCGGAAGCATCTCTTTTAGAATATAAAATTGTCAGCTTACCATTTTCCTCGGAAAAAGATATATTTCCAAGGGACAGATCCAGCTCTCCCTCCAGTGCCTCTGCCGCATTTAATACGATGATATCCGTTCCGGCAGCCGCTGCCTTTACCGTTTCGTTGTCCAGAGTAAATCTTTCATCAGAGCTGCCTAATTCTGTGATGCCTGTATTTATCACAAACCGGTAATTTCCGGCCGGAAGATATGCCAGAGCATATGCATGATTGCCTGCTTCTGCATCGATTGTCAGCTTCCCGTCAAAGGCAAACTGGCCTTCGTCCTGCTTTAATTCCACCGGAGCTTCTAAGGCTCCAGCCAGCCGTCCGGCTGTTAGGGATACATTCTCTGCCGCCTGCACCTTTGATGAATAGAAGTGGAACCGGACAGGATACAGGGGTTCTCCGATGGTGAGGGAAAGATTCGTTTCCTCCTCTGGCTTCATCGTGAGGGTTCCTGTTACTGTAAAGCTATTCGTATTTTCTCCTTCCCCTCCTTCTTCCTGTACCAGAACCGATACCGGAACCTCTCCGGACAGAGGCGTATACCAGCTGACTTTATCCGTCTTTAGCTGATAACCGGAAGCTTTTTTAGATGAATAGCTTACTACATCCGGTGCAGTGCCGCCTTCGCTTGCTTCTTTCCCGATTTGAACCGTCAGTGTATAATTTTTATCATTCTTCAAACGGCCATCATGGATGGTCAGATCCATTGTCTTCTGGTAGGCGTTTTGTCCAAGCATGACGGAGATGGTTTCATCCGTTCCTTTGTTTAAAGCAACCCTTCCCTCCATCGTCTTAACTGTCCCGCTACCGGAAGGCTGCAGCGCTACAACCATCTGCATATTTCCAGAATGGCCTATCCACTGGGTTATATCCGGTATCGTTCCCCTGAATCCGGAGACGGTCATTTCTGCATTGGTTTGATAAACCGGGGTTGTTCTTTCTCTATCATTCTCCCGATACAGGGATATGTCAGCCTGATAGGTTCCATTAGCTAGCTGGTTATCATATGCGGCGATCTGGAATGTTTTCTTCCCGTAGGTACAGTCTCCCCGGGGCTCAATCTTGCTTCCAACCGGCAGTTTTAACTGCACCTTCTCGGAAATAGTGATACTGCCGCCTTTCATGCTATTTCCACCAAGAGGCCGTAACACTCCATAACCAATATTTCCTCCCGTTACCTCCACAGATCCACTTAATATCCGGATATCGCCACAGGATAATTTTAAATCAGTCACTCCATTCCATCCGCTGCCGATGGCAGCTCCCAGGTATCCTGATTTGCCATCATTATAAGAAGATACGGTTATATTGGGAGCTTTGCCCTCCGCCCCGCCGATCACGATCGTGTCTACACTTCCACCCATTCCGCCTCCGATTCCGGCTCCTGTCTGCTTTCCTCCTTCTGCGGTTATCGTTCCACCCAGTATTTCAATGGTTCCGCCGATTCCATACCGACCGGTTCCGATTCCGGCTCCTCCTTCATAATCCCTCGTTTGGGGAACCCAATAAGCTCCACCATCAGCTGAAATGGTTCCACCCTTGATTCTAATTGTTCCTGTCCCATAGTTCGCACCTTCGGAATCTGTTGATCCGGCATTTCCTCCGATACCGGCGGCCCCATAGGCACCTCCCACTGCCCTCAGGCTTCCGGTACTATTCTCCGTAATAACCAGTGTTGCCCTTTTTTCCACCTCAATTCCGGCTCCATGATCCAGCCCCAAAAGTGTATTGTCTCCTTCTAAGGTCAGATTCAGCCGGGCATTGCCTTTCAGGTAAATACCAGCCAGATCCCATCCACTGGCACCATTGCCACCGGATTGGATCGTTACATTTTTAATGGTCAGATTGACCGTAACATCATCAATTGTGATACCGCCCTTGATGTCTGTATATGTAGACTCTGGTCGGTTGGTAGGACAATAGTTGCCGGTTATGGTTTTTCCATCAAACTGATCCACATTGTTTTCATCAATTTCCAGATAATTACCATTCAAATCATACGGTGCATCCGCCAGCAGCGCCACGCCCGCGTCCCCTACCATCACATCAATCTCCGGCAGGTCAGCCGTATCCGCCACTTCAAATTTGCCCAGATTCTCCGGCAAGATCGGGGTATACACATACACACGACCATTATATTCCTGATTCGCCTCAGCGTAGCCTGCCCAGGTCTTCGTCGAAGTCTCGACTGGCTCGCCGTTTTCGTCAAATTCTTCGAAATAGTCTTTTTCGGAAATGCCGCCGTGAAACTCCAGGAGGTCACTCTGCTCTTCGTTCAGTTTCCAGGTTATGCCGGAAATCTGCCAGGTTGCCGTTTCCGCCTCTGTATCTTTCTCTGTGCCCTTATTCGCTGCTTCCATCAGATGCACATTCTGGCTGTCTTCCGCCAGCATTTCATCCACCCCTTCCACCTCAACCTCCAGGGTATCCGGAAGGATGATATCGCTTTCTTTTGCACCCAGAGGGAGCTTCTGCACTGCAATGGCCTCATCCAGCTCCAAGAACGCCTCTATCTCTGTTTTTATCTCTGCTCCTGTTGCTGTGCCGTTTGGTGCTTCATTTGCACCTGCCTCTGCTTTGTCTGCGCCTGCATCTGCTCCCGCTTCTGCTTTGCCTGTATCTGCATCTGCCCCTGATTCTGCTTTGTTTGCCCCTGATTCTGCTTCTGATTTGTTTGTACCTGACTCGCCGCGGTTATCTTTTGCTTCCGCATTCGACGGAGAGGCTTTTAACGCAGATTTTTTTAATGTAGCTTCTTTTTCTGCTGTTTCCTCAGTATCATCTGCCTCCGTTTCAGCTCCGATCTGCTGCAGCGAATCGGCCGCCAATGCCTGCGGCTGCCATTCACATGTGTTCCATATTAATATAGCTGACAATGCAGCTGCTAAAATTCGTTTCGATTTTTTTCTCATACCATTTTCCTCCCACTGAGACAAATTTGCTATTACTCACCACCCGAAAGAGGTGAGAGTCTTCTCGACTAAGATAAACATCAAGCTCCCGCAATATTTCCTTTTTTCGCATAATATTCTATACTAATAGTATATCAATTACGTGTTTTTCTGAAAACCATCTCGACGCAAATGGTCAAACCTCGACCTAATTGGTTTGGAAGCATCGAGGTAAAAGGAGTGCTGCAGTGATGATGAATCCGGTAACAGGCCTCCCACGACAAAAAAGCCGACTTTACATCTACATGAAAAATAATTCGCTTCATATCTGCTCCCTAAAACGAACATTTGTTCTATTTATTCTAAACTTTTCACATGTAAATTTCAAGGCGGGATTTTTTAGCAAAAAAACAGCTGACCAATTTGATCAGCTGCTCTTGAATGCTGTTTTAGGAATTTTTCGTTGCACACTCATGATTTTAGCTATTGATTCGGAAGCACTTCCGTTATTGCTCTACACCGTTTTTTGCAGAAAGTAATACCGTACAAATGAATATCTTTCCGATCATCGTTTATGAGGAATTCCTGGTAACGGCGATCCTGGATCTGATCAAGAGCTTTCTGGCAGGCAGTTTCCATTTCATCAAAGCTCTTTGTATACTTTAGTTCAATGACAATACCAGCGTCCGGGTCGTCCGTCTCCACAATAATATCTGCAAATCCCTCCCCCGCTTCAACATTTGATTTTACAAGCCAGTCAGCATTTCCTGTCAGGATGCCAACAAGAATATTCTGATAGGAACTTTCTTTTTCTTCCTTTCTTGCTTTTGTGTCAAATACACTGATGGAATTATTCAGTACACGGTTTAAATACTGCTCGATTCCTTCTGTATCCCCTGCTTCAACAGCTTTCCAGAATGCATTCAGGCGCTCCGTATTATTGAAAATTGATTTCTTAAACCATTCGTTTATTTGAAGCCGAAAAACCTCCCGCACTTCCCGGTTTGGAATAACCAGGCGGTAAGCTCCCTCTTCTGTCCTTCCTACCTGCGTAAGATATCCGGTTGTAAAGAGCACACTCCAGAGATTTTCAATACTCTGATCGATTTCCTCATAGGTGAGATCTAGGCGAAGTTCCTTTTCAATTACTTCCCCAGCAATCAGGCGCTCGATTTCATTTTTTGTTGTTTTATGAGCCTTATCGATAAATCGCTTTACCAGATCATTGCCACTCGTATTGATCCAATATGCCTCCGGTTTAGCTTCTGGATCATCCTTGGCCCGGTCCACAAAGTTGATAACATCCCATGGACAATAAACATCCGCTTTTCCGAAACGGTAGCCATCGTACCATTCTTTCACTTCCCTGAATCTATTTTCAAGATGATAGTCTGAAAGCAGCTTTTGGACCTCTGCATCCGTAAAACCGAACTGCTCATCAAAGCGTGTATCCGTAATCGAAAGAATTTTAAAGTTATTAAGTCCTGTAAAAATACTTTCCTTCGAAACACGAAGACATCCTGTGAGCACCGCAAACGCAAGTGCGTCATTGGTTTTTAATGCTTTTCCAAACATCGCACGGATAAGGAACACCATTTCTTTCTTCGGATGATGGATAGTCTGTCCCTCTCTTATGGAAAAACTTCTGTTATTTCATTATCGCATATATTCTGCGAAAATGGAACCATCCACACAAAAATACGGCTTTGATTATTTCCTATTTTATACGAAAAGAGGTCCTGAAACCAGGACCTCTTCTATTATGCAGAGAGTTTTCTTTCATTATGTGATGGTTGCTGCAATATTCTCAGTTATTTTTCGCTTTTCTTCTCCATTCCTTCGTAGGTAACAATGCCCTTGCTGTCGGTGCAGTAATAACGATCATCGGCATCTTTCGCATTCTTCTTATTTTTCTGGATCTTACCGGAAGTGTTGACCAGGTATGTCTCACCATCCCACTCCACTTTCTTCAGCTTCTCATCCTTATCAGCTTCCAGGCGTTTGCCCTTCTCATAGATCGCGCCGTCCTCAATGCCATTATAGCCCTGTCCGCGCTCATCACCGCTCTTGCGGAAGTTGTAGGTGTAACGCTCACCATCAATATCAAGAGTCGTCATTCCGGTCTTCATAGCGCCTGCCTTGGAGTTTCCTCCAAAGTAATAAACCTCCTCGATATCGCCATCCTCAGGCAGATCATTCTCGCTCTCGATTTCCGTGTAGGACAGAATATCCTTATCTGATACCTCCAGCTTGTAAAGACCTTCCAGCATCTTGCCGTATTCATCAAATGCATAGTAATAACCATTGATCTTCTTAATACGGCTCTTTACTACATCTCCATCCTTCTCCGCATAATACCAGCGCTCGTCACCGTCAGAGTATCCTTCCGGATCCGTCTCCTCACCCGGCACGGTCTTGAACCAGCCTACGGACATCCAGCTGTCCTGGATCGGGCTGTAGAAGCTCGGAGTTGCAACAGAAGCATTGCTGGAGGTTGCATACCAGCTGAAGCGTGCATTTCCGTATTCCTCAAAGTAATACTTGCGTCCGTTGATGGTCTTTTTCGTATCTGCCGCTTTCTTGCCGTTGGCATTGAAATAGAACCAGTACCAATCCTGGAACTCATCGTTCGTCTGGTCGTCATCCACCGCGTCCAGACGTTCCCACTGATGGCTTCTCATGGCACCATCGTCCGGTCCTCCCAGATAATACAGGCCGGTCTGCCATGCGTCATCGCCGGTCTGACGCTCACCCTGTTCATCGATCCAGCCGTAGAGCATCTTTCCTTCCTCATCAAACGCATACTTTTTCGTTGCACCGTCTGCACGGACAATGGTCTTAAAATTCACTCTTCCGGAATCCTTCGCTTTGTAAGCTTTTCCGTCAGCGCCGAAATAATACCATACGGTATCAGACTCATCGTCATCCTGCGGATCATCGTTTTCCAGCTCTCTCCACTGGCTGCGCACCATGACACCACTTTCATTGACATAATAGTAATTGTCATTGTCCTCTACCAGCTGGCTGACTGCCATCTCTCCGTCTTCATCCAGCCAGAACCAGTCATTGCCGGATTTTTTCCAGGAAGAGGTAACCGTATCCCCGTTTTTGTCATAATAGTGCCAGGTTCCGTCTTCCTGCTGCCAGCCAGTGGCCGCGAAGGCCATCATAGAACTTCCAATCGTCAGCGCTGCTGCCGCGCACGGTATCAATAAAGTTCTGGTATGTTTTTTCATAGTAAATTCTCCTTTCAGGTGTCTTTGTTTCTGACATCCCGACTCTACACCCTGGAACAGTTCCAGGGTCAAGCGAAGTAATGGAACCGTAATAAACCGTAATTTTTTAGAAAAGACTGTAATGTTGTTGACTATTTTCTTAGCAAACTCTATACTGGATGTATACAAAAGGGAAAGGAAGGTAATTACTATGGATTCTTTTACAGCATTGCTCCTTGCAAGTCTTGGAACCATCTTCATTCTTGTAATTGGATGGTACATTCTGCAGGTTGTCGCTTACTGGAAGATTTTTGAGAAGGCAGGCGAACCTGGCTGGAAGGCAATTGTTCCATTCTACAACACCTACACGCAGTACAAGTTCACCTGGAACACCAGAGCATTCTGGATTGTCCTGATTGGCGGCATTGTAGGTGGAATCCTGCAGGAAGCAACCGAAGGCATTCCTTCACTGCTTGGAACTTTGATCGTATTGATCGTTGCCATCTTTAACATCATTTCTTTAAATAAGCTGGCAAAAGCATTCGGACATGGCGTTGGTTTTACCATTGGCCTGTTCTTCTTAAATCCGATCTTCATGCTGATCCTTGGATTCAGCGGTGATGAATATATCGGACCGCAGTAGCTGACATTTAACAGAATCGGCGGATGCGCCACCGCACCTCCCCGACAGGCAGAGAATAAAAAGAACCTGGAAAGCGAATCAAACGTTTTCCAGGTTCTTTTTATGCTCTTATATTCTGTTTTTATCGCTGTACTCTTCCGGAGCTGTCCCCGCCGGCCAGCTTCTCCACTTCCGCACGGGTCATCAGGTTGACATCACCCGGAATTGTATGCTTTAAGGCTGCCGCCGCGGTTCCAAATTCCAGGGCATCCTTCATCTCTTTTCCATCCAGCAGGCCGCAGATCAGGCCAGATGTAAAGGCGTCACCGCCACCAACGCGGTCCACAATCGGCGCGATGGTATATTTTCTGGAATGATAGAATTCCTTTGTTTTTCCGTCCATGATACAGGCAGACCAGCCATTGTTAGAGGCACTGTGGCTCTCCCGCAGGGAGCTTGCGATGTAACGGAAGCCAAAACGGTCTGCCATCTGTCCGAAAATGTTCATGTAACCGGACAGCTCCAGATTGCCGGACATGACATCACTGCCCTCCGGCTTGAAGCCCAGCACCTTCTCCGCATCCTCTTCATTGCCGATACAGATATCTACATACTGCATGAGATTGGTCATGACCTCACGGGCCTTTTCCTGGGACCAGAGCTTTTTGCGGAAGTTTAAATCCACAGACACGGTAAGGCCATGAGCCTTTGCAGCCTTCAGTGCCTCCTCCGTAAGTTTTGCCGCGCTGTCAGAAAGAGCCGGAGTAATGCCGGTGAAATGAAACCAGTCCGCATCCGCGAAAATGGCGTCAAAATCGAACAGATCTGCCGTCGCGCAGGCAATGGAAGATCCGGCACGGTCATACACAATGTTAGACGGGCGCACTGAGGAACCCGGTTCCAGATAGTAGATGCCAAGGCGGTCTCCGCTACGGGAGATAAACTTTGTTCCTACATTATATTTGCGCATCGCCGCAACCGCGCAGTCTCCGATAGGATTGTCCGGGATTGCAGTTACAAACTCTGTATCATATCCGTAATTGGCAAGAGATACCGCCACATTGGCCTCACTTCCGCCATAATTGATATCAAATTCATCTGCCTGTATAAATTTTTCATTGCCCGGGGTGGATAATCTGAGCATAATCTCCCCCATGGTCACAATCTTAGCCATATCTTTCTCCTCCGACTTCATCCGGTTATTTACTGCCCTGCAGTTCAGAAAATCCCTACTTACGGGCCGCCTTTACAGCCTCTGCAAACTCCTTCGCCTTGGCGGTTACCGCAGCGAAATCTCCGGTCTTGGCACCCTTTGTCAGGCTACTTCCGGTTCCAACAGCATAGGCTCCGGCTTTGATCCACTTGTCTACGTTGTCCACATCCACACCGCCAGATGGCATGAATTCTCCCTGGGGAAGCGGTCCCTTAAAGGAACTGATAGCCGCCGGTCCCAGAATATTGCCCGGGAATAATTTGATCACGTCACAGCCTGCTTCCAGCGCGGTGATGGCTTCGGTAGGAGTCATGACACCCGGAAGCATCGGCACCCGGTAGCGGTTGCACAGCTTAATGGTGTCCAGATTCAGTCCCGGACTCACCACATAATTCGCGCCCGCCAGAATCACCGCTCTTGCGGTTTCCGGATCCAGCACGGTTCCCGCGCCAATGACAATGCGGTCATCTTTCCGGTATTTTGCTGCCATGGCAGAGATAAACTCCACCGGATTGCCCTCATCCATGGTCATAGTGATCTCAATAAAATGAATGCCTCCCGCGATGACCGCCTCAACAATTTTCTCTCCCTGTTCCGGGTTTTTCGCGCGAATCACTGCAATGAGACATTCTTCTCTCATTCTGGATAAAACCTGTTCTTTCCGCATGTCACTCTTACCTCCTTCTCCTGAACGATTGTGCTACCGGATATACCCCAGCATTTCCGAAAGCTGTCTTGCTTTTTTTAATACAACCTGCCCAGTTCTTCATAATTGACGGCATCCCGGTACAATGTTGAAACACTGACTGCTCCCACCAGTCCGCCATCTGCCCCAAATACCGGTGCACCCACGCACTCTGCATGCTCCTCCATCTCACGGGCATCCAGCGCGTAGCCCTGCTCCCGCACCTGCTCCAGCTCCTCCATAAGGCGGTCCGGATCGGTGATGGTACGCTCTGTGCGCTTCACAAAATCCATACGCTTTAAAAGCGGCTGCAGAATCTCCGGCTCACTGTAAGCCAGAATGGCCTTGCCGAGCGACGTGCAGTGCATGGGGATGCGGCTTCCCACCGTTGCCGTGGTGATGATCGGGTTTTCCGGTTCAAACTTGCAGATATAAACGACCTCACTGTCCGACCGTACCCCGAAAAACACGGTCTTTCCAATTTCATGGGCAAACTTTTTTAACTCCGGCTCCATGACATTCATAATATTTAAATTGTTGGTATAGTTGATGCCAATGCGATATGCGGTAAGCCCGATGGTGTAGCGCTTT
>ENA-OQHL01001450-OQHL01001450.1-human-gut-metagenome-genome-assembly--contig:-NODE-1450-length-11904-cov-3.487985_pt1 | contig 11904 bp, 8 predicted proteins | sample MGYA00242565_ERZ504723 | MGnify/ENA primary metagenome ERZ504723 (study PRJEB26092, sample SAMD00036211) | human gut metagenome | host: Homo sapiens | study: EMG produced TPA metagenomics assembly of...
TGGTCGGCCACATCATCCTTGTTGCCGGAGACGACAATCTCGCCGTCCTTGATGAGGATGGCCTTGTCGCAGTAGCGCTTCACCGCGTCCATCGAATGCGTGACCAAGATGATCGTCCTTGTCGGGTCCTTCTCATCTGCGCGAAGAAGTTGTCGCACTTGCGCTGGAACGCCTCGTCGCCCACGGCGAGCAACCTCGTCGAGCACGAGGATGTCGCCTTGCGCCTTGATGGCGACGGAGAAGGCGAGACGCACTTGCATGCCCGGAGGAATAGGTTCTTGAGCTTCTGGTCCATGAAGTCCTCAAGTTCCGCGAACTCGACGATGTCGTCGTACATCGCGTCGATCTCCTCGCGGGTGAAGCCGAGCAGCGCGCCGTTCAGGTACACGTTCTCGCGGCCGGTGAGCTCCGGATTGAAGCCCACGCCCAATTCGATGAACGGCACCAGTTTGCCCTTGACGGACACGCTGCCCGTTTTCGGGCACGTAGATTTGCGAGATGATCTTCAACAGCATGGACTTGCCGGAACCGTTGCGTCCGACGATGCCGAAGAAGTCGCCCTGGCGCACCTCGAAGCTGATGTCCTTGAGCACATGCTGCTCGGTGAATCCCTTGATGCCCTTCGTCCAGTTGAGGAACGCCATCTTCAAGCCCGTGGCCTGTTCGGTGGGCAGGCGGAAGTATTTCGCCACATGGTCGACCTTGAGGACGACGGGACGGTCGTCGTTCGGGTTAGTCGGGTTGGTCGTGTTGTCGATGGTATTGTCGGCCATCAGAGCACCTCCGCGAACTTGGCGCTGTACTTACGGAAGACGTGGACGCCCAGCCACAGCACCAGCACGGACAGCACGTAGGGGATCAGGCACAGGATCTTGTTGTCCACCACGGTCCAGATGGTCGGCACGTATTCCGGCGACAGCAGATTGTGGCGGATGTCCATGATCGTCTGCGTGGTCGGCATGAGCATCATGAAGTCGGCGGCCCAGCTGAACTCCGGGTTCTTCTGCACCATCGACAGCGGGTAGATGATAGGGGTCGCGTAGAACAGCGCCTGCAGGATGACATCCCAGATGTGGCCGATGTCGCGGAAGTACACGTACAGCGAGCCGAGCAGCAGGGCCACGCCGAGCGAGATTGCGTACAGCTGCAGGATGCTGGGGATCACGGTGATCACGCGCCACGTGTAGTGCGCGTGCGCGAAGAAGCCGAAGAGGATGACCACGCCGAGGTTGATGGCTAGGGAGATCATCGACCCCATCGTGGTGGCAGCCACGATGATGTAGTTCGGGAAGTGAATCTTGCGCAGCAGGTCGCCGCGGTCCACGATGGAACGCATGCCCATGCTTGTGGATTCGGTGAAGAACTGCCACAGACAGGTGCCGCACAGCAACGAAATCGGGAAGGTGGGCGTGCCGTCCGTGAACTTGAGGAACTTGACGAACACGACGTACATGACGGCGAACAGCATCAGTGGCTGGAGCACCGACCACAGCACACCAAGATACGAGCCTTGGTAGCGCAGCTTGAAGTTGGTCTTCACCAGCTCCTTGAATACGACCAGCGCATAGTGGTACCTCTCCTGGAGGCGTTTGATCACGTCTTTCACAAGCGTCCTATCCTACTCATGCGAGACAACATGGCGTCTGCCGCCAGTGTCTCTGCCCAGCGTTCCCACATATTCTAGTGGGAGGCGGGTATGTGGGGGGCTTGCGCCGCTACTTCTTCCTGCCGAGCAAATCCTTCGCGATGGAAAGCGGTTTGATCGCCGCGTTACCTAGTCGATACGAGACCGAATGGTAGATGCTGCGCACGCGCCGGTCAAGATCATGAATCTGGCGGTTCTGGGCCTCGATAGTGTGGTCGCGGTTGGTGATGCGTTTCTCCAACACCTCCACCCAATCACGGGTTTCGCACAATTGCTTCCACAGGTCGCCGACATGCCAATCACCGTCCAACGCGGTGAGAATCAGCTGGGAGCGGGTCTGTCGCACGAGTTCGACGAAACGATAGTCGCGTTCCTCGTAGTAGTAGTCCTTGTCGTCTGGCAGTGCCTCCAGCAGCGGGTAGGAGGCGTCCATCATTGTGACCGCCGTCGGACGTTCCAGCGACTGCACGTTCCACAAGATGAAGTGGGATACCCAGTTCTCGTAGCTACGCTTGGTGAGCGTGTAGTTATCCGTAGTTTTCAGATAGTCGCCGATTGTCGTGACGGCGTTGAGCGCGTTCTGCCAGCTCTTCCTGCGCGTCGCCTCCAGCGATGTGGCGTTGTGCGTGCGGTGGTGGAACAGCATCGCGTCCGTGCAGTAGATGGACGGGGCGATGGCCAGCGCCACGAACGTGAAGAACGCGTCGTTCGTCGTGCGCAGCGCCTGGAAGCGTAAGCCGCGCTCGCGGATGAAATCGGCGCGGAACAGCTTATCCCACGGCCATCCGATGAAGCTCTGGAACGTGGTGCCCGCGTAATCCGCGTTATGCAGCACCTGTCTCGTCGACATGTCCTTGATGGTGTAGTCGATGAGCGCTTCCTCATGGGTCTCGGCATCATGGCTGTTCGACCGGGCGACGACGATATCCACGCCGGTGCGTTCCGCGATGCCGGTCATCGTTTCCAGCGTGTCCGGTTCGATGAAGTCGTCGGCATCGAGGAAATACAGGTATTTCCCAGTGGCGTGGTCCATGCCGTTGTTGCGGGCGACGCCGGCGTACTGGTTGGACTGCGTGAGCAACGTGACGCGAGCATCCCGTTCGGCGATGGACGCCACGATTTCGCGGGTATCGTCGGTCGAACCGTCATCGACGACGATGACCTCGATGTCCTTCGCAGTCTGCTTGATGACGCTCGTCACGCACTCGGCGACATACTCCTGCGCGTTATACGCGGGGATGATGACCGAAACAAGGGGGGGTGATGATACTGCTTCCACGCCGGCTCCGCTTCTTCGAAAGGACAGAATATGCGGACAGTATACCCCTGCAGCCGGTCAGCACTTCGAAGGTTCCCCCTATATTAGGTACGGATTTACTGGAGACGACGTATGGACGATCTATCGCCATGATCGACTATGCGGGCGAGGGAAGGAACTAGTATGCCCCAAAAACCTGCCGCAAGGAACGTGTCCATCGAACTGTTGCGCATTGTCGCGATGTTCCTGATTCTGACGTGCCATTTCGTTATTCATTTCGACTGGGACCATCATCAGCTGCGAGTGGTTCTTCCACAAGAGCCTGGCTGGTGGTCGGCATTGCGATTCGTGATTGTGCAGTACGGCCAGGTGGGTGTATCCATCTTCTTCATCATCTCCGGGTACTTCCTGGTGGAGAAGTCGTTCAAGTGGAATCGTTTGGTAAAGACTTGGTTGCAGATGTTCTGCTATTCCGTGGCCTTTCTCATTATCGTGCTCTTACTGGGTGCATTCCATCATTATCCTATGGCGGTGGAGCCGATAATGCATGGGGTGGATTTGTATCGGTCGATACTGGCCAGTTTATTCCCGTTCTTCTACAACAGTTACTGGTTCATTGGTGCGTACCTGCTGATGCTTTTAGTCGCACCATATCTCAATACACTGTTTAATACGTTGCCAAAGCGTTCCATGGAGATGTTGATTGTGCTACTGGGTTTCTTCAGTATTCAGATTCTCATCTTCGAACGTGCTTCGAACTGGAACAATCTCGTCTATGCTATGTTAGGATATCTGATAGGCGGATGGTTGCGCAAGTATTATCAAGATTATGAGGATAGGTTCAGAACTCTCCCAATGATTGGAATAATCGTAGCGTTGACGTTGCTCATGGTCGCGTTCAACCATTACATATCGGAACAATCATGGCTGGTGGATTTCATGGGGTGGAAAAACCGGATTCATGATGGCATTGTTCTCTTCCCCATCATCATCGGTATGTTGGTGTTCATCATGGTAAGCCGTGTCGATATGAACCAATCCCCGGAGGTTGTGCAGAGAGCTATCTGTACCATAGCGCCTACCACTTTCGGCATCTACCTCATCCACGAGAACTGGTTCGGATTTCGCATTGTATGGGATTGCGTCTCGAAAATGAGTTACCCTCCCTCTCTGCCTATTCTACGCCCTATGGCGGGAGTGTGTATTATCGTTATTGTGTTTATTGTTCTAAGTTGCATTTCTTGGCTAATTGATGCAATAATTGTGCACCCCGTAGAAAAGGTGCTTCTTTCGCGAGTGTAAGTGAAATATAATAGATATGCGAAGGTAAAGAAATGAAGATGATTGCAGGCAAACTGGCTATCAATAATCGAGCTTTTTTAGCAGTGTTGACACTAGTTGGCGTTGCCGTCTCTATGATGTCCTTTCATGAAGGACGATTTATTGCATTGAGTATGATCGGCATTGCTGGATTTTACTTTATTGTATATTTAATAGTGCGTAATACTCAGGCGTTGAAAGTTGTCGTTGAATTACAGTTCCGTGCGGCAATTTCTCTGATTGTCCTTACTTTTGTCTTTCTTGTATTTGCTGGCATCTACTTGTCTCAATATAACTTTATTCCCATATGGGATTACGCCAATTATTGGAACAATACATTAGGCTTTAATCGCAGTCTGCAGAATGGAGCTGTGGATACTTTTCGGCAAGTTGTCTACAGTGTGAATTACTCGGATTATAATTTGCTGTTGTCGTGGATTATGTCTTTCCCAGTATATCTTTTCCCGTCATGGAAGGGGGCTGTGTTTATTGAGTCATGTATTGCTGCCGTTCCAGCCGCATTGCTTATGGCAGGGTTCATCGTATCCAAATCAATGGGTTCGAGTGTGTCTAATGGTTCGTCTGGAGTTTTTGTTGCCGCGTATGCTTTCTCTTTGTTTACTCCCTCGTTTCTTGCGCCTATATTTTTAGGCTATTTTGATGCCGTACCCGCAGTTCTATTTATTGCTTTACTTGTTGCATTGATGGATGTAAACTTCCCAAAGAGACGTTTTGGGGCTATTTTTATTGGCTTAGGCCTATGCGGTGTGTTTTTGCTTAGAAGGTGGTTTATCTTCGGTGTTATTGGGATGGTTTTATGCTGTTTGATATATTGGACAGGTGCGATTGTTGTAAATGCAAGTGCCGGTCGCATCGCGATCTTTAAATTGTTATGCTTCCGTGTGGCCACGTTGGTTATTGTCGTCGCGCTTCCTCTTATGTCCGTCTTTCGGCCTTTTGTGTTTAGATCCGCCGGAGGTCAGTACTCGCAATCCTATAGTGCTTGGACTGTCTATGATTCTTATCCCGCCAAGATTCTTAATGTCGTCAACAGAATCGGATTGCTTTGGTTTATTGTTGGTTTAATTAGTGTCGTAATATTGTGTATCGTATATTCTCGTCTATCGGTTTTGAATAAAACAGATTTCTGTGAGTCTATTATTTTACCCGTGTCTGTCTTTCTGGGTGCTGTGTTGTCCTCTGTGGTATTCTGGCATGTTCAGGACTTTGGAGAACAGCATTGGTATGTTATTCTCTTTTTTATTGAAATTTTTTCTTCGGTTCCATTCTTTTCATGCGTAAATCTGTTGAAGAATGGTGATGTGCGCACTGTCATTAATCTAATAGTAGTTGCTCTATCAGTCGTTTCCTTGTTGCAAGGGTTTTCTGTTGTGTCTGTTCCTTCTCAGATTAGTCTTCTGCTGGGTAAGCAAAGTGTAGTTCGTCCTATCAAGCAAAATGATGTTACGCAGAAACGTGAGTTGATTACATACCTTCGTCAGCAGACCGTGAATGGAGAAGCGGTATATTTTGCTGCTGCGAGTGCTAACTTAAACTATTCTCTTGCCGATACGACTTTGCTTCCGGATGTAGTAGGATCAGCTTTTCCTGTTATTGCAGCTGATGTCGATTCGCGTGATGGTTTTAATACTGAATTCTTTGATGCTCGTTTTGTTGTTACATCTACTCCAGTTTCCTTGCACATGAATGAAGAGAACGAAAGAGTTGTTGTTGCACTCAATAGTCTGGTGCAGGATTCCTCTAGTTTTCTTGGGCGTCATTATGTTGAACGTCGATCGTTTCAGTTTGACGGCCCTGTCGTAGTTCATGTTTATGAGAGAGTGTCCCCTATTGAAGCCGAAGATATTATGACTTTGAAAGATTATTTCAATAGATGGTATTCGGATTCTCCGGATTTGTTTGCTAATCGTTTTGATGGCTATGTCAGCAATATGAAGCAAGATGAATCTGTGCAGTAAGTTCCACTTAAGCTGCACGGTCGGAGTGCCTCATCGGAAAGTGAGCGTGTAATCCTATTCCTTGTCGGCTTGTGGGGGTTTCGTTGTATTCCGGTTCGACACCCGCGATCCCTGCGAGCGTCTTGTTCAAGTATGCCATGTCCGGGCCCGTACGTCTGGCCAGCCTTGCGGTGCGTGGCGCGGCCATGGTCTCGAGCCGGTTCTGGATATCGTGGATGCGGCGGACGGGCTTGGCCGGGTTCACTGTCGCGAGCGATGGGTTTCTTGGATGGGGTGAGCAGGTTGGCCTTGACGCGCACCAGTTCCCACAGCTCGTCCGGCAGGTCGAGCTCGTCGGCCGTGTGCCGGTAGTAGATGGTCGTACTTCGCCCCGCGTGCGTACAATGAAACTCATGTGCCGATTCTCTCAACTAGATCAAGACGCATGTGAGTTTTTGGACTCGCTGAGCAACCGTCAACGCAAACTTGTTGTGGCGGCGGTCAACTACCACTCACTCATTCAACCCGGCCGGACCTTACACTACCGGATTTACATGGGTGAGAAATGGCAGTATCCCCGTCTGACGGATACGTCCACCCTCGGAGGTTCATGTACGTCGGATGATGGGCGCGAGCCCATTGGAGAGTTCGATGCCACTTCTACCGTGAACGCGCAGTCGGTATTCTCTCCTCACTACTTTGCTGGGGATGAGCAGCTCGTCGATCGCAATGATCGTTATATCCTGCTCACGCCGGATGATGCTACAGATGAAGACATCTGGGAACATGCGCCCAACGCGAGTCGTGCCGTTAAACTGTATAACGAACTTGAATATCGCTGGCCCGTCGCCTTTGACCGTATCCGTGAACTGCAACGAGCGGAACGAGAGCGGAAGGCTCGGAGTAATGTGCGACTGTATGAGCCGCTCACCATTGAAGCGGCGAATGCCAGCGAAGCTAACCATCATCCATGGGTTGAGATTAAGCCGGGTACTCGAATTCTCGACGCGCCCAAGGCCGTTATCGTCGCCATGCACTGGCTCCAAGCCGGAGGTGCGGAACGCTGGGGCATGGAAACCATTCAGCTCGCCAAAGAAGCAGGCTTCCTGCCCATCGTCCTTACCGACTCCGACGGTCACCAACCATGGATCACTGATCCCATCTGCGATGGCGCGCTCGTGATTCCCCTGACTCAGCCGTTGCAGTACCGCGTCGGTGACGTCCCGATTCTTCGCGCCCTGTTCGAACAGTTCGACATCCGCGGCATCATGATTCACCACTGCCAGTGGATGTACGACAATGCCTGGTGGGTGAAGAAGTACTTCCCGGACGTCAAGATCGTGGATTCGCTGCACATCGTGGAATACATGTTCCAAGGCGGCTTCCCGCGTGAATCGCTCGCGCACGACGAGTGGATCGACCTGCATCACGTGATCTCCCCGCAGCTGGAGCGCTGGATGGAAGACATCCACCACATCCCCGCCTCCAAAGTCGTCGACGCGCCTCTCGTCGGACTCACCGCCGACTCCGAACACGTGAGCTATGCGGAACGCCGCGACCCGAGGGTGTTCAACGTGGCGTTCGTCGGCCGTATGTCCCGCCAGAAGCGCCCCGACGCGTTCATTCTCGTCGCCAAGGCAATGAAGCAGGCCGCGCCCGGCCAATACCATTTCATCATGCACGGCAGTGGTGATATGGACAGCTTCACCGATGGGCTCATCAAACGCTATGGCCTTGATGATGTCATCGAACGCCGTCCCATGAGCATTCCGGTATCGCGTACCTACGCCGATGCCGACGTGCTGCTCGTATCCTCCGTGAACGAGGGCATCACGCTCACCACAATCGAAGCCATTAGTGCTGGCATCCCCGTGCTCTCCGCGAACGTCGGATCTCAGGAAACCCTCGTGCCGTCGCAGGGACTGCTGCGCCGAATGACCTCCTCGTTCATCCATGACGCGAAACGTGCGCTCATGCATCTCAACGGCAATGAGATGGACCGCCACAAACTGTGGGAGGTCGAGAAGAACCGCCTTGAAACCTTCTCACACAAACAAACCGCCAACAGTCTGTTCTGCCAGCTTCTCAACGAATGGAACAAATAGCCATGCCATCCGCAAATACCTCTACGGTCGCCGCAATCGTCGTCACCTACAACCGTCTTGAAAAACTCAAGAACGTCCTCGCATCACTGGAAGCACAGACGCGTCTGCCTGAGCATCTCGTCATCGTCAACAACGCCTCCACGGACGATACCGCTGCATATCTTGCCGAATACGAACGCGACTTCACGTTGAAGGACAAGGTCCGTATCACCATCGTTACGCTGACGGAGAATGCGGGTGGTGCAGGCGGTTTCTCCGCCGGTATGCGCAAAGGCTACGAACTCGGAGCCGACTTCGTGTGGATCTTCGACGATGACGGCTACCCGCAGCCCGCCGCTCTGGCGAAGCTGCTCGAAGGCTATGACAATGCGGTCGCCGGACTTGGCACCGATGTACCGTACGTGTGCTCCATGGTCAAGTTCATCGACGGGTCCATCTCCGAAATGAACAACCCTATCCCTACTTGGGATTGGGGACGTCTGCAGGCCATGGGCTACGACAATCTGGTCATGGTCACCTCCTGCTCGTTCGTGTCTGTACTCATCCCGCGTTGGGTGATGGAGGCGTTCGGCCTGCCGTACAAGGAGTACTTCATCTGGTTCGACGACGCCGAATACACGCTGCGCATCACACAGTCGTGCCCCGGCGTGGAAGTGACTGACAGCATTGTGCTGCACGACATGGGCATGAACCAAGGCGTCAACTATTCCATGGTAAACGACAGGAACGTGTGGAAGTTCTCCTACGCGCCCGCAACGAAGGCTCCTATCGTCTGCATCACAGGAATGTGTGGCAGTACCTCTACTTCTGTCTCGTGGTGCACAACGCCATGCGCCGCGGCCGCGTCGCGAAGCCGTTGCGTCGCAAGATCTACGGTCAGCTGCTCAAGGCCATCACGTTCAATCCGAGGTCGATTTCCCGCAGCGGCCTGAAGCCTGAACCAGAGTGAACTGACCGGTTGACATGGCAATGCCCGTTGTCTTTGGTCTCCGATGTGGCCAAAGACAACGGGCATTCCTATTCTCACCGTGTTATCGTTCCGGCTACTCTGCTTCTTTGAAGATGTGCTCCCACGTGTCCATGGAAGCGACGCCGTATTCGTGGTATTCGCGTGACAGGCGTTTCCAGTTACGAGCAAGTTTGCATGCAAGGCCGAAGCACACGCGCATGTTGCGGCGGTAGAGCTGGCTATCGCGACGGAACCATGCCACCGAATCCCCATCGGCTGAAGTGACCAAGGCGGAACGCACGCCGATGAATGATGGCCAGATGGAGAACCGTGCCGGAACCGCCACCTGTGGGGCCTCGTCCTTGGAACCGTCCACGCGGGATCGCAGCGCAGCGAACACAGCCTTCATACCTTGCTTTGTCACATCGCGTGCGCTCTGTGGCGCCCAGTCGCGTTCGGCATGATCGCCAGGCTCAGGTAAATCCAACGGGCTGGTGAACGTGGTACTGTCCGCGAAACCGGAACGCGCCTTGCGTACCTCGCCCAGCTTCGACGGCAGCGAATCCACGAAATACGCCGGACCTTTCAGAACATCGGCGAGGGCCATCTGGCTCAACGCCATGCCCGAATACAACATGCGCAGTCCCAGATTCGCTTCCTCATACAGCATGCGAAACACGCTTGCTTTGCCGGCATTTGGATAGTGCAGCAACGCGCACACCCACCGATTGCGCACTTGGAAGTATTCCTCCCAGCTACGCGCCGGATCCTTGTCGTGCCACCCCATATGCCAGACGGCCACGCCGGGCAGACTCACCGTCGGGAACCCATGCTTTTTCGCGCGTACACCGTATTCGATGTCGTCGAACTTGATGAACGCAGGCAGACCCAAACCGATGGCGCGCATCGTCTCCGTGGGAATCAGACAGAACCACCAGCCGTTGAAATCGGAGAACTTCACGCTGTGTAGGGCCGGGCTGTCCGACAACGGTTCCGAGCGAAAATCATGGTTGAACTCCGCGCCTCGCGACGGGTACATCCACATCGAACGTGGGTCGAATCGTTCGCCCTGCACGTGCAGCACCGTCCTGTGGTCGATATGGAACATGCCGCCGCCCACCAGCACGGGGCGTGCCGCATAGTCCGCGAACTGTACTGCGCGCAGAATTGACTCCGGTTCGCTGATCGCATCATCGTCGAGCAGTAGCGTATAGTCGCTGCGTCCCGCTTTCACTGTCTCGAACATGCCGCGCGAGAACCCGCCGGAACCGCCCAGATTCGCCTGCTGGAGATACGTGAGCTGACCGCCCAGATCGTCGGCGGCCGCGGCGAAACCATCCTGATTGCATACCAGATCTGTGCCCTGATCCGTGCAGTACACGGTATCCAGCCGGACTCGCAGCTCCGGCTCTCCGGCAATCGCGCGCAACTGGTCCAGACAATACGACGGACGGTTGAACGTGGTAATCGCCACGGACACCGTACCCGGCTGCGGCGTGCGACGGTCACAGGCCGGCACTTGCCAGACCGCGCCGCCCACGGTCAGTAACGCATCCTCGTCCGCACGAGCGTCGAACCAGTAGAAGCCGCCGTCCAGCATGCCTTTCAACGAAAGCAACGCCTCGACGCGCTGCGTGCCTCCGTCGCCATGTTTTGTGTCGATGGAGAACGACTGCACCGGTGCCGCCAGGCCGCGTGCCGTGGAACGGAACACGGTCACCGTGCCCTTGCCCGACGTCCACGCGGAGAACCGCACGTTACTCACCCGCGTCCAATACCGCCAGTATCCGGCTGGGAACGCGTTGAAGTACGTGCAGCACGACAGGTGCGTGCCCGCCGCTAATGTGACCGTATTGCGCGAATCGACGGCGAAGCCGTGCGGCTCCTCGCTCGCCGTACGCCGCCCCTGTGCGATGAGCCGCGCGAGCTCGGAACGCGTCATGCCGTTCGGATTCGCACTGTACAGATTCTCGCGCTCGTCGAACACGCTCGGATCGAAATACGCGGGATGCCAGTTCACCGCGTACAACGGCATCGTCTGATCGGCATCATGCAAAGGATAAACGACCCTGTTCACCGTTTCCCAGCATGCGTCATCCGGCGTTTCCGACGTGTTTTGCTGGGCTGTGGAGGCCGCGCCGAACGTCGTGGCCGAACCTGAAGTTTGTGCCTGTACCATACCAGTCAGTATACAAATCGGCAGACGAATGAGTGATTGGATCATGAACGGAAGAATCAGCTTGTCAGGTGATGCTATCCGTGCGTTGCCCCCACGTGATGGTTCGTATGAGAGCGCTCGCAGTGGCGCGAAGAACGTGCGCCGCCATCATGTTGCTCGTCGGTATGACCATGCTTGTGGGATGCGCCGCATCCGGCACGGCCGAAGCCAGCGGCTCCAACAAATCATCCGCCAACGGACTGAGCGTCACGCTGCCGCTTAGGTCGGTGAGCGCGACCAAATGGGCACCCGCGACCGGCTCCGACGCGCAATATCTCGGTTACCTGCCGCAACTGTTCGCCGCGCAACTGCGGGCGAAACATCCGAATGTGCCTGTCGGTATCATCCAGATTTCATGGGGTGGCACCGGCATCGCACTGCATATGAAAGGTGGCAGTATCTACGCCAACCACGTCATACCGCTGACCGGATATCGTGTCGCCGGCGTGTT
>ENA-OQHL01001451-OQHL01001451.1-human-gut-metagenome-genome-assembly--contig:-NODE-1451-length-11904-cov-3.290991_pt1 | contig 11904 bp, 12 predicted proteins | sample MGYA00242565_ERZ504723 | MGnify/ENA primary metagenome ERZ504723 (study PRJEB26092, sample SAMD00036211) | human gut metagenome | host: Homo sapiens | study: EMG produced TPA metagenomics assembly of...
ACAGGTTTCTGCTGTTGGACTGTCATGAGACCAGATTGACAAAAAAAGTTTTTTGGCTTGGTATACGCGGCTGGTTGGAAATATTGCAGTATAAGGAGGGGGATGCGGAAAAGCGTTTTGATGATTTGATCTATTTAGCGCAGCAACGGCGCTGCGGCAGAATAATTCTGCAATAAGTTCGCGAAGGGGATATTTTATGTTACTGACCATTTTTGTAATTACGATTCTTTGTTTTGCTGTCGCTTACAAATTTTATGGCGGCTTTCAAAGCCGTTTTTACGATTTAGACCCAAATCGTAAAACTCCGGCTACTGAATTACAGGACGATATTGATTATTGCCCTGCTCATCCGGCGGTTTTGATGGGGCATCATTTTGCCTCGATTGCTGGTGCCGGCCCTGTTGTAGGTCCCATTGCGGCAGCGGCAGCACTTGGCTGGCTGCCAACATTACTTTGGATTATTATCGGTTGTATTTTTTTTGGTGGCGTACACGACATGGGTGCTTTGGTTGCGTCTATTCGTCATAAAGGTATGTCGATCGGCGAAGTTGTCCGTCAATGGATCGGTGCCCGCGGCCACAAGTTATTTCTTGCTTTTACCTGGCTCAGTTTAACACTGGTAATTGCTGTATTTTTGGAATTAGCAGCACAGACCTTTGCTGCTGACCCCGCTGTCGCTTTCACAGCGACCCTGTATATTTTTCTGGCGATGGTTTTTGGTGTCGCTATTTATCACTATGGTATATCTTTAAAAGTCAGTACGATTATTATGCTGCCGATTTTATTCGGTTCGCTGATATTTGGTATAGAAAGCTCCTGGGTGCAGTCAACCTTTGCTCTGAGCCTTGATACCTGGCGTATGGCTTTGATCGTGTATATCTTTGCCGCTTCAGTATTGCCTGTTTGGCTGCTTCTGCAGCCTCGCGATTATCTGGCCTCGTATATGTTATATTTTTCCGTGTTTATCGGCGGTGTGGGCATGATTTTTGGCGGTGCCAGCTATGAAGTAAAATTACCTGCATTTAAGGGGTTTGTTACTGCTTCCGGAGACTGGCTCTGGCCGCTGCTGTTTATTACAGTAGCCTGCGGTGCTATTTCAGGATTCCATTCTCTGGTTGCTTCCGGCACTACGTCCAAACAGCTGAAGCGCGAAACTGATGCTGTTCCTGTTGGTTATGGTGCTATGCTGCTGGAAGGTGTTGTTGGCGTTATTGCGTTGGGTACGATTATGATGAGCGGCGAAATGCTGCAAGGCGGTCCGACTGTTGTGTATGGCAACGGCTTAGGCCAGTTTGCTTCGCTGCTGGGTATTTCTCCGCGCGTTGGTACTGCACTTGGCTTACTGGCTCTCAACTCCTTTATTCTTACCTCGCTTGATACGGCTACCCGTTTGGCGCGTTATCAGCTGCAGGAATTTACAGGCATGAGCTTGAACAAATATCTTGCTACAGCTATCAGTGTTGGTGTGGCCTTAGCTCTTATTTTTGTTAAGACCGGTAAAGTTGCTGCATGGCAGATGATCTGGCCTGTTTTCGGCGCTACTAACCAGCTGGTTGCTGCGATTGCGCTTTTGGCAATGGGTGTTTGGGTAATTCGTTCTCTGAAAAAAAGCGCCGGATTCATTATGTACCCGATGGCTTTTATGCTGGTAACTACTATTGTGGCTTTGGTACAGATGATTGCCGCTAATTTGAATAACTATATCGTATCAGGAATTTCTACTGTTTTGCTGGTACTGACTGTTTTACTGCTCAAAGAAGCATATGCGGCGCTGAAGGCCGCTAAAGCAGAATAGAAAGGACGGTGACTTATGACAAAAATACCATATAAAATCAATTTATCCGAAGATGAGCTGCCGAAATATTGGCAGAATATTCGCCCTTATATGCAGGAGGCTCCGGACCCGTTTATCAATCCGGTGACCTTTAAGCCTTGTACTGCTGATGATCTGCGCCCTGTTTTCTGTGACGAGCTGATTGAGCAGGAGCTGGATAATACCAATAAATTTATTGAAATTCCGGAAGAAATCCGTGATTTTTATAAAATGTATCGTCCATCACCATTGACCAGAGCCTATAATTTGGAAAAAGCGTTGGGTACGCCGGCAGAAATTTACTACAAATTCGAAGGCACTAATACTTCCGGTTCGCATAAACTCAATTCTGCTGTTGCTCAGGTTTATTATGCGAAGCAGCAGGGGCTGACTCACCTGACTACGGAAACAGGTGCCGGACAATGGGGGACTGCTCTTTCGATGGCCTGCGGTTATTTTGGCATTGATCTTTCAGTATATATGGTTAAGGTTTCAGCCGAGCAAAAACCTTATCGTAAGGCCGTTATGGAAACTTATGGTGCCAGAGTTATTCCTTCACCTTCGGATACTACTGAAGTAGGACGCAGGATTTTGGCAGAAAACCCCGGTACAGGCGGGTCCTTGGGCTGTGCTATCTCAGAAGCAATGGAAGTATCTATGAAAACAGATAACTGCCGCTATGTATTAGGCAGTGTACTTAATCATGTAGTGCTGCACCAAAGTATTATCGGCCTGGAAACTAAGCTCGGACTTGATAAATACGGTGTTCAGCCGGATATAGTCATCGGCTGTGCCGGTGGCGGTTCGAACCTTGGCGGGTTGATTACGCCGTTTATGGCAGATAAGCTTGAAGGAAAAAATAATATTCATTTTATTGCCGTTGAACCGGCTTCCTGCCCTTCCTTGACCCGCGGCAGATATGCTTTTGATTTCGGTGATACCGGACAAACTACACCGCTGATGCGGATGTATACTTTAGGCAGTGGATTTATGCCTTCACCTAACCATTCCGGTGGACTCCGTTATCATGGTATGTCGCCGATCGTCTCTAAACTTTATCATGATGGGATGATGGAAGCGCGCAGCGTGGAACAGACAAAAGTGTTTGAAGCAGCTACGATGTTCTGCCGCTGTGAAGGTACATTGCCTGCGCCTGAAAGTTCACATGCTATTCGTGTAGCGATGGACGAAGCAATTAAATGTCGTGAGACCGGCGAGAAAAAAGTTATTGTTTTTGGTTTGACCGGTACTGGCTATTTTGATTTAGCCGCTTATCAGGCTTATAATCAGGGAACTATGGTAGATTATGTTCCTACTGATGAAGATTTGGAAAAAGGCTTTGCTACGCTGCCAAAAGTAGAATATTAAAATTAAACTCCTGCCGCCTATTGCGGCAGGAGTTTTTTGTGAAAAAAGTAAAGCCCCTGCTTATTTAAGCAGGGGCTTTAGTTATTTGTTAATCTTCACAGCAGTCTTCCAGCAGTTTTTTGCATCGATATATTGAGCAATACCTGCCGCTACTTTTTTAGATTCCTTCATTGCCAAAACTACGGTTGCAGGGCCGTGTACTACATCACCGCTGCTGAAAACTCCGGCTCTGGTAGTCATACCGTAAGGGCGTTCACGGGTAATAACAAAACCACGGTCGTCGACCTGGATACCTTTGGTAGTAGAAACGATACGGGCGGCAGGTCGCTGTCCGATAGCCAGGATAACACAATCACAGGGAATGACTTCCTGACCGCCTTCGGTTACGAACTGACCGTCATCAGTTTTGGTGATGTTTTGTACTAAAAGTCCAGCCAGATCTGTTTCGTCAGATTCTGCCGGTTTGCGGCGGATATTGTTTAAAGCACGCATCTGCTTTTTGTTCAGATAAGCGATGGGCTGCTTCAGAAAATTGAATTGTACGCCTTCTTTAACTGCCGCTTCGTATTCAGACGGGAAGCTGGAAATTTCGGCTTCGGTTTTATGATAGACGATAGTCACGTTTTCTGCACCGCGGCGTATTGCCGTACGAGCGGCGTCCATAGCTACGTTGCCGGCACCGATAACTACTACGTTATCGCCGTCATGCAGCAGTGTTTCACTTTCGTCTAATTTTCCGGAATCTGAAAGTACTACCATACGCAGAAAATATGTGGCAGTCAGAATGCCGGACAGTTCTTTACCTGGGATATCTAAAGTACGTGGCAGAGAAGTGCCTGTACCCATAAAAACAGCATCATAGCCCTGTTCGAATAAATCATCAACTGTAAAGTCCGGCCCGACCAGCATGTTGGTCTTGATTTCTACGCCTAAATGCAGCAGTTCAGTGATCTCGCGGCGGACAACGTCTTTTTGCAGACGAAATTCCGGTATGCCGAACAGCAGAATGCCACCAGGTTCTGATTGTCCCTCAAGAATAGTGACGGCGAAATTCATTTTAGCCAGATCGCCTGCCACCGTCAGACCTGCAGGTCCGCTGCCGATAACGGCAACTTTTCCGCGTTTGCCGGTAGAAGGAGGAAGTGGCTTCAGATTATTTTCGTGAGCGAAATCAGCGATAAACATTTCCAAACTGCCGATTTCGATTCCGTGTTTATTTTTAGTTAAAACGCAGTGAGCTTCGCATTGACGTTCATGCGGGCATACACGTCCGCAGATAGCGGGCAGGTTGCTGCGTTCGGCAATTGTTTCGTAGGCCAGACCGATATTGCCTTCACTGAGTGCGCGGATAAACTGCGGGATATTGTTGGCTATCGGGCAGCCGGTGCGGCAGGTGGGCCGTGCACAATTCAAACAGCGGCGCGCTTCATTGATAGCTTCCGACATGGTCATTGTTCTGCTCATTCGTTGTTACCTCGCTTTTCATTTTGCTCGCGATGTTTTTTGATGATTTCTTCCAGTTCTTCCAGTCTGCTGTCCATACGTACCATATAATCTGCCAGACGGTCTTCGTAATCGGCAACTGGATCGGGAAGCTGGTTATGGTTCAGATCGATCATGCTGTCAGGGCTGCTCATATCGCTGGCGGCAATGCGTACTCCATCTTTGGTAACGATACGGCCGGGAACACCTACTACTACCGAGTTTGGCGGTACTTCCTTTAATACTACCGAACCGGCGCCGATCTTGGAATTGGAGCCGACTGTAAAGGATCCCAGTACTTTAGCACCGCTGGAAACGACTACGTTATCGCCGATCGTAGGATGACGTTTGCCTTTTTCCTTGCCGGTACCACCGAGGGTTACTCCCTGATAGAGCGTGACATTAGAACCAAGTTCTGCGGTTTCGCCAATAACAAGACCCATACCATGGTCGATAAAAAGTCCGGGTCCAAGAGTTGCTCCGGGGTGGATATCGATACCGGTCAGAAATCTGGAAAATGTATTAAGCAGCCGGGGAATCAGTACCCAGCCTTTTAAGTATAATTTATGCGCTAAACGGTGGAGCCAGATAGCATGCAGACCGGGATAACAAAGTGCTGCCTCCAGCCTGGTTTTGGCTGCAGGATCGCGGTGCATAACTGCATCAATGTCGGTTTTAATTTGGTCTAACATGACAGACTCCTTTCGTAAACAGTTTTAAAGTGACTTCTTAACTTATATATTTTAGCACAGGGTATTTTCCAATGCAAATTATTGCAATGACAGACATTATCGCAGAAAGTTAAAAATATGAATAAAGTATACAAAATATAATGGAATTGTAAAATTTTGTAAGTTGTGGTAAAGTTTAAAGAAATAAAAGTTCATAATCAAACAAAATGCTGAGAATTAAACCTGTACCACTGATAGTATTTATGCTATAATTAAAAACGATTTACAAGAATAAAGTGTATACTATTTCAAAGCGAGGTGTTTATTACGGACAAAGATGTGATGAAAGCAAAAGTATGCGCCGCTATTGATGCCTGGGCCGCTAAAGTCGAAGTTTTAGCGCAGGATATCGAAAGGGAACCGGAACTTGGCTTTAAAGAAACTAAAACAGCAGCTAAAGTCACTGCTTTTTTACAGCAATTAGGTTTGACACCTCAGACTGGTTTGGCCCTGACGGGTGTCAAAGCCCGCGTTGTAAGCGGACGCCCCGGACCTACTGTGGCAGTGTTGGGCGAACTGGATGCGATAGGGTGTCCGGACAGTTGTAAAGCAGATCCTCTGACCGGTGCGGCGCATGCCTGCGGCCATAATTTACAGGTTGCAACAATGGCTGCTGTAGCCTGCGGGATTACGCAGTCTGGTGTTTTGAGTGAATTATCAGGCGATGCCGTATTTTTTGGCGTTCCTGCTGAAGAATATGTAGAACTTGCTTACCGCAACAAATTGATCAAAGAAGGCAAACTGCATTTTCTTACCGGCAAGGGGCAACTTATTTATGAAGGCGCTTTTGACGATATCGATATGGCGATGCAGATGCATGCTGATAAAAATATGCCGGCAGCAACTGTATCCATTGGTGAAAGCAGCAACGGCTTTATTGGTAAAACAATTCAGTATGTAGGTAAAACAGCTCATGCAGCCGATGCGCCTGATCAAGGTATTAATGCTCTCAATGCGGCTATGCTGGGACTGATGGGAATCAACGCTTTGCGTGAAACTTTTCGTGAAGCAGACGTTGTTCGTGTTCATCCGATCATTACTAAAGGCGGCGACTTAGTAAACTCTGTTCCTGCCGATGTCAGGATCGAGACCTATGTACGCGCTAAAACCATGGAAGCGATCGAAGCGACTCATAAAAAGGTGGATACTGCATTGAAAGCCGGCGGCGATGCCGTAGGAGCACAGACGGTTATTGCCACGATGCCGGGGCAGTTGCCTTTGGCCTGCAATAACAGGCTGAACGAGTTGTTCGTAACCAATGCTAAAATTGCCGAACCCAATGTAGCAGTTAAAGACGCCGGACATTTCAGTGCTTCAACTGATATGGGTGACGTATCGCATTTACTGCCGGTTATTCATCCTTTTATTGGCGGGGTCGACGGCTTTTTGCATACGGCAGATTTTCATGTAGTCGATTTTAAGCATGCTGTATTGTTGCCTGCTAAGGCTTTTGCGATGATGATCGTTGATTTGCTGGCCGACGATGCCGAATTGGCGCGTCAGATCAAAGCGGAGCACCACCCGCTGCTGACAAAAGAAGAATACATCGCCAAGCTTGATAAATATTTTCAGTAATTATAAGCTGTAACAGGAAAATGATGGAAAAGGGAAGGTGGATTTTGTGAAAAACATTAAAGTTCATGCCATCGTTTTAGCATTGATCATCATTGCGGAAATGATTGGTAACGTTTCTTTCAAGATCGGCGTAGGTACTATTGTACTGCTGCCGATGCTGTATGCCCTGATTATGGGTATTTTTATGGCACCTAAATTCTTAAAGGTAGTTAATCAAAAGGATATGCTGGATGCAAGCTCGCTGATCGGCATTACACTGATGCTGCTGATGGCACGTTACGGTACTTTGGTTGGGCCGACGCTGCCTAAAATTCTGGCGGCTTCTCCGGCTTTGATACTGCAGGAGTTTGGTAATCTGGGCACTGTTTTCATCGGTGTGCCTGTGGCTATTTATTTGGGCCTCAAACGTGAAACTATCGGTGCGGCTCACTCTATTGCCCGTGAACCTAACGTAGCTTTGATCGGCGAGCGTTATGGTCTTGACTCTGCTGAAGGGCGCGGTGTTATGGGAGTGTATATTGCCGGTACGGTTTTTGGGACTATTTTCTTTGGTGTTATGGCCAGTTTTGCAGCTGCGTACCTGCCTTTCCATCCTTATGCGCTGGCAATGGCAGCCGGCGTCGGCTCTGCCAGTATGATGACTGCTGCTGTAGGTTCTTTAAGCGTTATGTATCCGCAGATGGCGGATCAGATCGCTGCCTTTGGTGCAGCCAGCAATATGCTCTCCGGTCTTGACGGCCTGTATATGTGCATCTGGATGGCTTTGCCGCTGACAGAGTGGCTGTATAAGAAAATCTACCGCTTAAAATACGGTGTTGAACCGACAGGAAAGGATGCTGCAAAATGAAAATCAAAGATACACTGATCGTATTATTTATTGTCGGCGCCATGTCTCTTGTCGCCAACGCTATTGGCACCAAATATACTATCGTGGAAGCAATTCCCGGTCTGCTATTTTTAATATTTTTGGCAATTGCCGGTGTTATTCTGGCAAAATATTTGCCGGGACGTATCCCTGCTGTTGCTTATATCGTAACTTTGGGCTGTATCCTGACTTATCCGACTATGCCCGGTAGTGACGTGATCAATGAAGCTGTTAAAAAAGTAGGCTTTTTACAGCTTTGTACTCCGATTCTCGCTTATGCCGGTATCGCTATCGGCAAAGACCTTGATGCTTTTGCCAAAAGCGGCTGGCGGATCGTTGTTGTTGCCTGTGTAGTTTTTACAGGCACTTATATCGGCAGCGCTATTATTGCGCAGACTATCTTGAAGGCACTGGGACAGATTTAATCAGCAGTATTTTCAGGCACTGGCCTTTGGCCAGTGCTTTTTCTTTGACCACGTTACTAAATTTACAGAGGTAAAAGCGAATGAGTTGAATTTATCGGCAAGATAAAGTACAATAGAAGTTAGAATTTTACCATATGGGAGGTATGATTATGGCTGAAGTTTTAGCAAAAACTACATTTTCCAGTGTTATTCACAACAACGAAGTTTGTGATGAAATAGTTAAATGGGGCAATGCTAACGGTTATCCTGTTACGAAAGCAAAATTACAAAATAAATTAGATGCGTATGTAGGGTTTTCGCCTGAGTATATGATTTTGGCAAAACGGCTGCCGCCTATTCCTGGAGGCTGGGATGTGACTGTCGAAAGCTACGAACCCGAAGAACGTATCATTCCGCTCAATGTTAAACCGGAAACAGGAGAGATCAACCGCTTTATCGTTAAAATGATGGAAGAATATGTTAAAGAAGGTCTGAAAATGGAGCTTGCTGAAAATATTTATGAATCTTATGGTACGCACCTGCGTGATTTAAAGGTCGTAGGTCATCCGATTCTCATCAATAATTTTGAAGATTTTATCGAAAATATGCGTTGATTGCCAGAACCTGCGTTTTACGCAGGTTCTTTTATAATTGCAGTCAATATTATACAAGATGGCACGGTAGATTTTTGGTAGGATAAGAAAAAGGAGCCTGCTGTGAAAAATGAAAAACGTTTTGTAAAATATGATAAAGAACTGCAGATAGAAGCCTATTGGTTTCAGGGAATCCTGCAGAAATTCCCGCAGCATTTTCACGAATATTATGTGCTCGGGTTTGTTGAGAAGAGTGGCCTGCGTCATATGTGCTACGATAATGTGGATTATTATATAACTGCCGGTGATGTGCTGCTGTTCAATCCCTGCGTGCCGCATAACTGCGAACCAATGGATAATGATCTGCTTGATCTGCGCTGCCTGAATATTAAACCGGAGATTATGAGTCAGTTTATGCAGGAATTGACAGGCAGTGAGGAAGTGCCGCTGTTTGCCAGCCCTGTTTTACGCGGTGACGAATTGTCTGGATCACTCCTGCGTGAACTGCATCAAATGATTATGCAGGAACGGGAAGACCTGGCGAAGGAAGAAACTTTTTATTTTTTGCTGGAACAGCTTGTTGCTGCCGGTATCAGTAAAACCTCTATCGAGGCGAAAGCCCCGCCTGTACGCAGAGTAACAGAACATCTGCTGGGGCATTATACAGAAAAAGTGACGCTGGAAGAACTGGCAGCTGTGGCTTGTATGAACAAATATTCCCTGCTGCGGCTGTTTACGAAAACGGAAGGTATCACGCCTTATCGTTACCTGGAAACAATAAGGATCGGCAAAGCTAAGGAACTGCTTGCTCAGGACCTGGAACCTGCTGAGGTTGCATTGATGACCGGTTTTAGTGATCAAAGCCATTTCAGTAAATTTTTCAAAGAGGTCATTGGCCTGACACCAGGGCAATACCGTAATATTTTTAAAGTAAAACAATAGGAGAAGCTATGCAGAATAAAATTTTGATGGGGCATCTTTTTGCTCTTGTAACAATCTTGCTCTGGGGTACGACATTCATTTCAACTAAAGTATTGCTGCGCAGCTTTACTCCGATAGAGATTTTGTTTTTCCGCTTTATTATGGGGCTGATAGTTTTGTTTCTGATCTATCCGTATCGGTTGAAGGTGACTGATAAAAACAGGAATGGATCTTTGCCGGTGCCGGATTAAGCGGTATTACTTTGTATTATCTGTTTGAAAATATTGCGCTTGTGTATGCTCCTGCGTCTAACGTGGGAGTTATTACGGCCACAGCACCATTTTTTACAGCATTACTGGCCTGTCGTTTTTTGGCAGGCGAAGCTCTGCAGAAAAAATTTATAGTCGGGTTTGTACTGGCGATTGCCGGTATCGCCATGATCAGTTTCAACAGTGCTACACAGCTGCAGATTAATCCTTTAGGAGATTTTCTAGCTTTAGCGGCAGCTGCTACATGGGCAGTTTATGCTGTATTGTCTAAAAAAAATCAGTTCATTTGGTTACAATGCCATCCAAAGCACACGGCATACTTTCATGTATGGTTTGGTATTTATGCTGCCGGCACTGCTGTTTATGGATTTCCGCTGGGGTTTTGAGCGGCTGGCTGATCCTGTCAATCTGTTTAATTTGTTGTTTTTAGGTGTCGGAGCGTCGGCGATGTGCTTCGTGACCTGGAATATGGCAGTCAAGCTGCTGGGAGCTATTAAGACCAGTGCCTATATTTATCTGGCACCTGTAGTTACTGTGATTACCTCTGTTATTGTTCTGGATGAGAAAATCACAGCGATTATCGCCTTCGGTATGCTGTTGACGATGACAGGACTGCTGCTTTCAGGTGATGTTGTAGCTTTGATCAAAGCAAATATGCGCGGAAGGGGAAAGTAAAATATTTTGTAAAAAGAAAATTTAAATAACGTCTGCGAAAATGCAGGCGTTATTTTTTATGATATTTATGCCTTATAGGATATAAAAAAGCACCCGCAGATAAATCTGCGGGTGCTTTTAAACAGTTTTTACATATCCTGAATATGGGCTTCAGCTACGTCAAAGTCTTTGACTATAGAAGCATCGGGTTTTTTATCCAGCAGGCTGACAACATAAATAGCCAGAGCTGAAATGATGAAACCGGGAACGATTTCGTAAATACCGGTGTAAGCAAAAAATTCTTTCCAGATAAGCACTGTGCTGCCACCGAAGAAAACGCCTGCAATAGCGCCTTTGATAGTAGTGCGGCGCCAGAAAAGGCTGAACAGTACAAGCGGGCCAAAAGAGGCGCCGAAGCCTGCCCAGGCATATGCTACCAGCTCCAGGATATAGTTGTTGGGGTTGGAAGCCAGCGCTAATGAGCAGCAGGCCACTAAAATTACAGATAAACGGCTGACAAAAACCAGTTCTTTTTCACCGGCATTTTTACGCAGCAGCGCTTGGTAAAAGTCGGTGGAGATTGCTGAAGCTGTTACCAGCAGCTGGCTGGAAGAAGTACTCATGATCGCGCCCAAAATAGCGGAAATGATGATGCCGGCCAGGAAGGAAACGAAGAATTCATTGTTAAGAACCATAAAAACAGTTTCGGCATTGACGCCTGTCAGCGTATCGCCCAACAACACGCGTCCTACAAGTCCGACCGTAACTGCGAAGAACAGTGAAAAGATTACCCAGACCATAGCGATACGGGTTGCCTGAGGGATCTCTTTGGCAGAGCTGATGCCCATAAAGCGTACCAGGATATGCGGCTGGCCGAAGTAACCCAGGCCCCAGGCCAGCAGAGAAATAATTGCCGTAGCGCTTAGTGTGACGCCGGTAGCGTCGGTAAAAAAGCTGAAATAGTTGGCGTTCATATTATAAAGTTTTTCAAAGGCTGTTACCGGACCACCGGCTTTAAAAATACCGGTTACAGGAACGATGATGATCGCAAAGAACATCAGGCAGCCCTGGAAGAAGTCGGTGCGGCAGACCGCTACATAACCGCCGGTAAAGGTGTAAAAAACTACAATGCCTGCCGTGATGAGCAGTGATTCAAAATAAGGCAGTCCAAAAACAGTATTGAATAAGCGTCCGCCGGCAACGAAACCGGAAGCTGTATAGATAAGAAA
>ENA-OQHL01001453-OQHL01001453.1-human-gut-metagenome-genome-assembly--contig:-NODE-1453-length-11893-cov-2.971953_pt1 | contig 11893 bp, 16 predicted proteins | sample MGYA00242565_ERZ504723 | MGnify/ENA primary metagenome ERZ504723 (study PRJEB26092, sample SAMD00036211) | human gut metagenome | host: Homo sapiens | study: EMG produced TPA metagenomics assembly of...
CGGGTATCCTATGCTATGAAGAAGGCATAGACCTTCTTCCGTCCAATATCGAGCTGTCTGCGATGGAAATAAGCCTTGTAAACGCCATGAGCCGGAGTTTACCATGCGAACCTATGTTAGATGAAGTAAAAAACGGTATGATGTACGACAAACGCATGAGTAAATAGATTGTGAACAAATCCTTTTTTGGTATGATAGAAAAAAATGGGATTTTTCTATGAATGAATTATTAGAATGGATGGAATATATAGAGGATAGCCGTCAGCAGGCAAAGGCAAGGCATGAACTGAAAGATATTATTGGGATCGTACTCTTCGCTACACTTGCCAATGTGGACGACTGGGTGGAGATGGAATATTTCGCCCATTACTATTCAGGGGAGAAAAGATAGTGTTTTACAGTGCTGTTTAGTCTCATTTAATATCATTTTGTATGTCACGGGTGGACAGGATGATACTATAAGGATTAAGTGATACCAGATGAACGGGTGACCTGATTCGTACAATAGCAAATAGCTGTCTATTAGCCTGCATATTTATACCCTTACAGGAAAAAGGCGTCTTATACAGAGTATACTTGAAAGTATATTTGTACATCTGTTTAAAATGTGTAAAGGGGATGGAATCTTGCTCCGCAATCTTCTGTTGAATGAAAATCATCCGCTTCATAACTGGACACTGCATATTAGCGGCACATTCAAAGAACCGGAAAAAGCGAACATTGAAGATGTTTTCACAGCAAAGGGAACTACTCATATTCAGATATTACGGGAAGCTTTAAATTCCCAGGCTGCTTTTGGAAGGCCTAACGTATAGAGGGGCCTTGGTCTGAATCTGACAAGTAGCTCAGAGCTTTTGAGTGAAATGGCAATGCATGGTATCATCGAGCCTGTGAACGGTCATGGAAAAGGAAAGTATCACTTCCGGCATCAAGAGAACTGAGACGATAAAGAAGAAGGGGATAGAAGTGGGAAAGCTCTTTTTTTACAAGCGATAATCATTTTGGCCATGAGAGGGTAATTCAATTCGATGGGCGTCCGTTTTCTTCCGTAGAAGAAATGGATACAGAGATGATTCGCAGATGGAATGCAAAAGTGGGTAAAGGGGATCTGGTTTATGTGCTTGGGGACATGATATGGAAAACGCGCAGTGACGAAGCACCAAACCTGATTAAAAGTCTGAATGGCCAGATTATCCTTATTAAAGGAAATCATGATCGTTTTTTGGATAATGCGAAAGCAAAAAATGCTCTGGCAGGGATTAAAGATTATGATGATATTCGTGTGACGTTGGAAGACGGTACGAAGAGAAGATGTATCCTCAGTCATTATTTTATACCTATGTATAATGGACATCGCTATCAGGCGATCCATTTGCATGGGCATTCACATTTTACAGACGAAGCGGACATAGAGGTCGATATTGCGGAGTGGTTCAATAAGCAAGGACTCCATACAGAGATATATAATGTGGGATGCATGTACTGGAATTATGAACCGGTTACGTTGGATGAGATTATTGCTCATGGGAAGACGGTGCGTCCTAATTATGGGATGCGGAGCGATAATATGGAAAAGAGGAGTGAATAGCAGAGATGTTTCTGGTGAGCAGAGTCAAAATGAGAAATTACTTTTTGGAAAACGCTGACTATGAGTATGGTAGAACAGTTTTTTTTCATTGAATATGCAGACAGTCCTTGTTTCCGGGGCATGGATATCTGGAAAGAGGAAAAATACCGAGAAATACAGGGGACTTATCCTGTGATTTCGCTTACATTTTCATCTATTAAAGAACGAAATTTTGAGGAGGCAAGGAAAAAGATCTGCGCTACGATCCAGATGCTGTACCAGAAATGCCAGTTTCTGCTGGAAGGAGATATCCTGAACGGGCAGGAAAAAGGGAAAGGTAACAAAGTGACACCGCAGAAAGCGTCCTAACAGCGGTAAATTGCTCCGCAGATAAAATTTATAGGATAAAAATAAAAGAGCATTTACAGGATAGTGCGTAAATACTCTTTTAATATTTTAATATTTGTCCCAATATTGACAAAAATGTCCCGTGCATGATAAACTAAGTATAGAAAACAAGGAGGAGAGTGCGTATCATGAAGAAAAAAAATGTGATAAATTTAATAAAATATTATGCAGAAAAGAATGATGCGGGCTTTAGAAATGAAGCTTATGAAATTGCTAAAGGATTTGATGCTTCTGGAGATTATCAGCTTTCAGAGTATATTATGTCTTTATTGTCCAATGTAAATACGTTTGTTCCACAACTGTCGGAGAATGATTCTCCATTTTTTGAAAAAATTGAGGGAAAGGAAGATATGCTGTTACTTCCAGATGTAATTACCGGCGATTTGTTGGGCGTAGTAAATGCAATTGAGCATCATATTGGAATTAATAAGTTTTTATTTCAGGGGGCACCAGGAACAGGGAAGACAGAGGCGGTTAAGCAACTTGCACGGATATTGAATAGAGAAATTTTTATGGTGGATTTTTCGGCAGTGATTGATAGTAAACTGGGACAGACACAAAAGAATTTATCTATGTTGTTCAAGGAAATAAATAGTTTCATTCAACCTAATAAGGTCATTGTTATGTTTGATGAAATCGATGCCTTGGCTTTAGATCGAACGAATCAGAATGATTTGCGGGAAATGGGGCGGGCAACCTCCGCGATGTTGAAAGGATTTGACCGGATGAATGAAAATGTAGTTTTAGTTGCTACAACTAATCTTTATAAATACTTTGATAAAGCGTTAATTAGAAGGTTTGATTCAGTCATTGATTTTGATAGATATACCCAAGAAGATCTTCTTTCGATTGCAGAGAAGATGTTAGATCAATATCTTGATAAATTAAAACTGGCAAATAGGGATATCCGCTTGTTCCGTAAAATAATGAAACTAATGCAACAGATACCGTATCCGGGGGAATTGAAAAATTTGATTAAAACATCTGTTGCATTTAGTAATCCGCGTGATGGTATGGATTATTTTAGAAAGCTTTACTCTGCAGTCTGTAATGAAAAACCAGGAGATTTGAAAAAACTTCAGAGTCAGAAATTTACAGTTAGAGAAATAGAAATACTGGTTGGAAGATCAAAAAGTAGTGTTGCAAGAGATTTGAAGGAAGGTGTAATGAATGAATAACATTTTACAATTAAAAGGAAGATTTGAGCAAAGACCTAATAGTTCCAGACCGGGATCACCGAAACTTCCAAAGGGAAAAAGTGTGTCTTCGTTACATCTTATTGAATTGTCTGAACAATTGAAAAGAATTTTGGAGTATTGGGAAACAAATACAGATATCAATGGTGCCTTGGTAAGCGTGCACTATACACATATTGTTGCAAAGAGCAACAGATTGAAAATTTTGTTGTCTGAGAATAGTAAATCTCCTACAGAATCTATTAAAGGTGCTAAGTTTATCTGGGAATCAGACGAAGATGGTAAAGAGATACAAAAGCATGTGTTTACTCATTATATTTCACTTAAAGCGATTGAAAAAGCAATTGAAATATTGAGCGAAACAATATCTGTTATTGAAAAACACTTTAATGGAAATATTACTAGTGAGGATACAGAAAAAATAGCAGAAACACCCGCGGATAGATTTAGTGAATTTTCTAAATCCAATTTTTTAAATGCTGTGGTGGATGGATTTTATGTTGAAAGTTTTGATATCGATCGTGCCACAGAAGAGATAACAGAGGAGTCCATTATAACAATTTATCAGACCGGGATTGAGACGAAGAAATTATTGTCAAAGTTTGGCATCCATATTGTTGATGAACGTATTATTGATGGCACTACATTAAGACTTAATCCAGATGAAGCGAAACTGTTATACAATAATGCATCTTATCTGATTGCGATGAGTATCACTGATTTTTCACAGCATTACGAGAGATGAAGCGTTTGGATGATAAGGAGGAGCTTAGTAATGAAGAAAATTTGATACCGCATCCGATCAACGAACCTGTAATAGGAGTTATTGATACACACTTTAATGAAAAAAGTAATATTTTCATGAGTGGGTAGAATATAAAAATTTGCTTGATCCCAATATTCCATTGACCGCAAAGGATTATGAACATGGAACAGAGGTAAGTTATATTATTGTAGATGGTCCACAAGGTAATCCAGCACTTGATGATGGGTGTGGTAGATTCCGAGTGCGCCACTTTGGTGTTGCAACACATAAGGGTTTCAGTTCGTTTACCGTGTTAAAAATGATACGCAATATTGTTGCCTTAAATAGGGATATTAAAGTGTGGAATTTATCATTGGGCTCCAAACTTGAAATCAAGCCTAATTTTATTTCCCCAGAAGCGGCAGAACTAGACCGTATACAAAGTGAGTATGATGTTATTTTTGTTGTTGCGGGAACAAATAGATCAGATGGTGAAACAAAAAAAGATATGAGAATTGGATCGCCAGCAGATTCGCTTAATTCTCTGGTAGTTAATGCTGTAGATTTTAGAGGAAAATCGGCATCTTATACCAGAGTTGGTCCTGTATTATCGTTTTTTCATAAGCCTGATATCAGTTATTATGGCGGAGACGGTTCCAGTTATATTGATAAAATGGTTGTATGTCGTGATGAACTGGGTGCGGCATATGTAAACGGAACTTCATTTGCGGCCCCGTGGATTTCAAGAAAATTGGCATATTTAATTCACATTATGGGATTGAGTAGAGAAGTTGCGAAAGCGTTATTGATTGATACTGCAGCGGGATGGAATAGGAAAGATGATGTTTCACATAGTATTGGCTATGGTATTGTTCCAAGACATATTAATGAAATTTTAAAATCATCGAATGATGAGATACGTTTTATTTTGACAGGCGCATCAGAGGAATATGAGACATATACATATAATCTGCCAGTACCGGTTGTAGATAATGCACATCCATTTTATGCAAGAGCAACGTTAGTTTATTTTCCGCAGTGTGATCGTAATCAGGGTGTCGATTATACAAGTACTGAAATGGATATACATTTTGGGAGAGTTATTGTTGAAAAGGGGAAAGCTAAAATAAAACCAATAGATAATAACCAGCAATCGGAAGACAAGTTGATTACCATTTATGAAGAAGATGCAAGAAAAATGTATCGGAAATGGGATAATATTAAGCATATTAGTGAAGAGATTAAGGAAAGAAGAAGACCAAGGAAAGCATATGCTTCTGGTCTTTGGGGGCTAAAGATAAATACCAAAGAACGTTTACAGAGAAGAAAAGAACCACTTCAATTTGGAGTAGTTGTAACATTGAAGGAAATGAATGGTGTAAATCGTATTGACGATTTTATCAAGATGTGTATGGCACGTGGCTGGCTGGTTAATAAGTTGGATATTGAGAATCAGTTGGATGTATATGCAAAGGCAGATGAAGATATTGTATTCGAGTAATAATGTTGAAAAATGCATATAGGAATAGAAATCATCGTTTATTTGATAAGAAAAGGTATTTTAAAAGTGTTTTCACCTTGTGTGATATATTTGGATTATTTTGGAATAAAAATTTTAATGAGGTAGTACATGAGAAAAATAGTATATTTTGATGAAAATTCTGCCACAGACTATTTAACTATTCTTAATGGTGGCACGTTATTGATTTCTGATTCAGAAGAAGAAAAGGTTGGAAACAATACCGAAATTAAAGCTGGTGCAAGATTAAAAGTTCTGTTTAATTCTTTGTTTGTTAGCGGAAGTGCAAACTTAGACTCTAATATAGGAGCTTACACATCAGGAGAAAATTTCATAAAGACAACGATTTCAAATACGACACTCTCAGATTTTATAGAGATTGTAAGAGAGTCGGACAGTGACATTAAATGTATGAAAGGGTATAGTATACATATTATGCCTAACTCTATTGCATATTTTCAGACAATTACTCCTTATTTAGCAATGACAGAGGGACGGATTTGTGTTGATGGTGATTTTGCAATCAATATGAATAAAATGTATGATACATTGCGTTTGGGCAAGGGATATTATGAACTGTTGGCAATAAAGGAAACGGAAAAAGTAATATTCCGTTTTAATAATGAAGCATTTAAGAACAACTATGGGATTTCTGATTTATTACAGATGAATTTGAACTTTTATGGTGTCGAAGTGGGAAAGGGAAAAGAAGATCAGTTTGATTTTTCAAAGATGTTTTCTGATGAAGGAAAGATTATAACCGATTTTGAGCAGGTTGTGGTAGATAGCAATGAAGATAAATTGTTTCCCATTTACGATATTATATTGGCAGGGGTTGAATAGATGGCAAGACTTGTATTATATTATGGACCTCGTAATGAATTCTTGAAAATTATTCCAGAAAGATATTATCCTTTGGAAACTTTGATTAGGGTCTGTGATTCGGCAAATATATTTAGAAAAATAGATTTTGATTATGTGGTAGGGTATTCGATGTCATATTCGAGCATCACTGAGGGAGGTATTCAGAACTTCTGTACTATTTTGGATCGGGTGGATGAAGCTTTGGAGATTGTATATTTGCAGAATCCACCAGAATGTATCAAGAATGAAATTATTCGGTCTTATAACAAAGAGGATGTAGAGATAAAACAATACAAATATAGGTCGATAGGAAAGAAACAATTAGAGAATATTAATATTCATTTTGACGAGGAGATAGTAGGACAACCAAAAGTAAAAAAACAATTATTAGCCTCGTTGTACCAATTATATCGTAAGAAGAATAAGAATGCACCAATCATTTTTATGTTCTACGGGCCTTCGGGTGTTGGAAAGACAGAGACAGCTAAATATTTGAGTATGCTTCTTGGTGGAGAATTGTTTAGGCAGCAATTATCTATGTACCAGACGCAAGGTTTTTTTGATTATTTATATGGTGCTGATCATAACAGAGGAAGTTTTGCAAAGGACTTATTAGAACGAAAAAGTAATGTGGTTTTATTGGATGAGTTCGATAAAGCAAATCCAGGTATATGGAGTGCATTTTATCAAATGTTCGACGAAGGTCATTATATGGATAAAAATTATGATGTTGATTTGAGTAATGTAATTTTTATATGTACATCTAACGAGCCTTCACCAGAAACAATACGCAAAAAAATAGGAGATCCACTGTATTATAGAGTGAATAGGTATATTGAGTTTCAACTTTTGGATCTCATTGCAAAAAAGAAAATGGTGTCCAAGATTGTTCATGAAGAGTATTCGAGTCTGACAAGAGAAGAAAAGGAAAAAATGAACGAAAAAGACTTAGAAAATAAATATCTTGTTGGAGTAGATGTTTTTCAAAATTATAGACATGCTCGAAACTTGATAAAAAATGATATTAATCAGGCGTTAGTGGAAGATTTTTTGAGATAAATCACCGGATATTGCAAGAGCATTTTATCGTATAGGACATGTTAAAAGTTAGAGATGTGGCATTTAGTAAACTAGGATACCTGCAAAAATCTTAGAGCGGGCACTCTGGAGTATATTGTTCACGGAGAAGCTATATGGGGAGTTGGATATTGAAAAGAATGCGATATGGAGTCTGATGCTGGGAAACGGCTATTTGAAAGTGAGTGACAGCCGGACGGTAGAAACAAGTGATGGATGGGATCATGTCTATGGGGTAAGTGTCACAAATCTTGAAGTGCTTATTATGCTGAAAAAGATGGTCCGCAGTTGGTTTACATCATCATCGTCAAAGATTTTGACACGGGGAAAAAAGCCTTCTGAGGCTAAGGAGCCGGAACGGTTTTATCATGGATTCGTATTAGGGCTGATTGTAGATCTCGAAGACCGTTATCAGATCACATCAAACCTCGAAAGCGGATTTGGAAGATATGATGTGGTGGTAGAGTCGAAAGAGAAAGCAGATCCGGCGATCATTATGGAATTCAAAATTCAGGATCAGGATGAGAAGGACTTGCCGCAGACAGTCGAAGTAGCATTAAGCCAGATTGAAACGAAGAACTATGCGTCCGTTCTGACTGGAAAAGGGATGCAGCCGGAGGGGAACAGAAAATATGTCTTTGCTTTCCGGGGGAAGGAGAATAAAAACCAGAGAAATGAAAGAATATAATCGACTGTTATTTCCATGCAGGAAAAAACTGATAGGAAATGCATGATCTGTTGAGAGTTGAGGCTTTTTGTCTGCTGGTATGCTTGGCCTGAGCAGGGAAATTGCGGAAAGAGCTTTTGATGAGAAGGATAGAACACTTGAACAGTGAGGTGTAGTTTATGTATAACCTGAGTATGGATATAGTAGAAAGGAGATATCAGAAGGGATACCAAGAGGGATTTCGAATAGGTGTTGTTTTCTCTCTCAGAAATCTTATGAAAAATATGACATTGACGAAAGAACAGGCAATGGAAGCACTCGGTATTCCAGAATCGGAGAGAGAAGGATATGCAAAAGAATTGATTATGGAGTAGCGCCTGCTAGGTGGAAAGAATAGAGGGAAAGAACGGAACCTTTGGAAATTGACAATATAATACTGATTTAAACACTTGAAAACAGCCAGCACTAAATGTGCGGTGGTTTTTTGAAGTAAGTTAGGACATTTGAAAATGCGTAAGACGAGAAAATGTTAATATGGACTGAATGCTCTTATTGTTCTTGGAAGGATAGTACACTCTAATTATAAAATTTCCTGGTAGTCATGAAAAAGTGACTTTATTATGCGACCTGATCTTGTCATTCGACAAGATTTGGAAAAAGCTTTCAATGAAAAGAAGATAAAGCTCTATTTTGTAGACTTAAAATTTCAAAAGAGATAGATTTATGCAATAAAATAACTAAAATGTTTATAAAAACAAAGGACATAGAGATGAAAAATTTAAATTTGGTATACGCTTTGAAAGACAACATAATAGTTCATATATCCGAAGTGGAAAGTGGACTGCGGTGTGGATGTAAATGTCCGGCGTGTATCGAAACTTTAATAGCAAGAAAAGGCAATAAAGTATTACATCATTTTGCACATAAAAGCACGATCGAGTGTGAGTTCGGGTATCAAACATCTTTGCATTTGGCTGCGAAAAGAGTAATTTCTGAAACTGGTATCATACAAGTACCAGCATTATATTTGACGTTTCCAGAAACAGGGAGAAAAGAATTAATAGAACAAGAAAAAGTATTAAAGTTTCGGAAGTTATTTTGGAAAAAAGATCGATAATATAATACCGGATATTTTGTTATTAACGGATATAGGAAAAGTAATAGTAGAGATTTTTGTTACTCATGAAATAGATTTAGAAAAGAAGAAAAAGATTGAAGTTTTGGGAGTACCGACAATAGAGATTGATTTAAGTAAAATTGATAGAAATATTTCTGAGCTAGATTTGCAAGACGTGTTGATTAATAAAAATGAGTATAAATCATGGGTATATAACGATAAACGAGAAGAAATTTATAAAAGGTTTTTAGAGGCCTCTGAAGCAAAGAAGATTATATCTAGAAATTTTGCGTTGCATGTTGATAATTGCCCTATCGGTAAGAGGGTATGGAAGCAAAAATCATATGCAAATTTTTTAGATGATTGTCAGTATTGTGATTATTTTATTTGTTATAAAAGTGTACAGGAAAATGATGTGGATCAGGAAAGAAAAATATTATGTTCTGGAAAAAGACTTATCGCACATGTAGCAGATTTTGAGGTGCCGTTCGAAAAAAGGCTAGGGGATTTTTAATGAAAAAAGAGAAGAGGAATTTTATGAATTAGTAGGTCAAGGGATTTGTCCGCAATGTGGTAGTTATTTGGTTATAAGAAATGGTAAATATGGGGAATTTTTTGAGTGCAGTAATTTTCCGCATTGTAGATTTACGTTTAATTATGATGAAAACAATTAGTGCTTAAGGGACCAGCTACGAAATCGATAAGAAAGGTAACTTTAATGAAGAACTCTTAGGGCGTTTTTATATTCTGTCGTTATTGATATACAGCTCTTTTGATTAGGGGTGAATTTCACCTCGTTAGGTATTCTCTTCTGGATGACTTTGAAAAGTTTTCCGATATAGCGCCCCTGGTATTGTATTGAGTCTGGCTTTTCTAGAGCAAGTTTTAAAACAGATAGGGGATGTGGACCCAGTTAATATTAATTTTTGTGTTTATTTTGAGACAACCTCGGAAGATCTGGGGCTCCTTTTTGAAATTTTGAATTACAAATCCTCTGCCTTCGGCAATTAAGTTAATATATCGAAAAGAATCAAAGGGAAAAGGCAAAGAAATTTGTTTGAGAGAAGAAAATGCCAATGTAAAGTGTTGATTTTCCCTGTGGATATCTTTATGATTTATAATGTAGTGGTAAAATGTCTTTTTTGAAAAGTGGAAAGGAGGATTTTAACAAAAAGTTTTGTTAAAAATAGAAATGATATTGATTGAACCTATAAATGCAATAACCTCATGGGAGAACTATGAATATCAAGGGCATATAGCTTTGTATATTGCTTTAAGAAATATATATGATTTATTACAGTATGGGAAAAGTATTTCGGGTTATGATTTACAAATTGAGGGGGAAGAAGATTTTTCTATAAGAAAAAATGCTAAATATATTTCCTTACATCAAGTTAAGGCGGGTGCGGTAAATTTAAAGAAAAATGATAAATTTTCATTTATAATAGGTATTCTTCAGCATAAAGCAGAATACGGATATTTTCATGTGTCAAAAAGTAAGAAAATCCCATTAGATTTCGTTTCAACAACATTGACATATATTAATGAATTGCAGGAAGAGTTGAGTAAAAAGATTATTTTAAAAAAGGATATTCCGACTACGGATAAAGAAGACGATTATATCGTTTTGGATAAAGTGTCAGGAAATCATAAAAAGGCAGATGTTTATAGCATAATAAAGTTTGTGTCTAAAAATTCAAATGATATAAAAAAAATAGAATCCGCAGTTACTGAGATTGATAATGCTTTAGAAACATATAAAGCTATTATAGAGAATAAGGTAGAAACGTTTAAAAAGGATAATCCACTTTTGTCTGAGGATGAAGCATATTTGTGTGAATATAAAGAAAAATATGATAATACAAAAGAGATTCGGGCAAAAGCATATAATATCATAAGTGAAATATTAAAAATACAATGCCCTCACTATACATTTGTTGATGTTGACTATACAGCGTTAGTATATGACAATTTATTTCTTTGTATGAAAGAGAAAATTACGGATTTTATATTGAGAAAAATCGGAGTGGGAAATGTATATTTACGTTTGATGAGATACTAAGACAGATAGAGATAGATTATCATGAAAAAATAGATACGGTTGCATACCAATATTTTCAGGTGTTGAGGAGCATTCGGGATGCTTATGCTGAGTATCCAAGTGAGCCATGGAATAATTGTGCTGAAAGTAATTGCAGAGATTGTGCGGATTCTGATGTTTGCAATTTATTTAAGCAGGTTAGCATTTTGAACGGTAAATCAGAAACTGATAAAAACCGGATAATACATAATTTGATATTAAAAACCCCGCAAGTAGGAAAAAACAATAATTTGCCGCAAGACAGCTTAGTTTCTCATTTGTTTCTAAATCTTTTGGACGAAATTGAAACGTTAGGGCTTGTCAGAAACGATGCATATGAAACAATAAAAGATGGAAATAGGACATACAGGTTAACATTAGATAGTAGTTATGATATAGATGAATTTCAGAAAAATCTGAGAGAAGAATTAGAAAAAGAGACAGACAGGTCATTGTTATATGAATGTGATGTTTTGATTACAGACCGTTTGTGTGAGGAAAACCTATTCTTTAATGGGGAGATGTAAATGTGTTAACAGGAAACGAATTGAGTGAGATAAGTGGGATAACCTCTTCTACAGTCAGAAAAGATGAAAAGGACTGTAATCGGCCTAAAATTATCAGACTTATAGATAGAAAGACAGCATTAGGAG
>ENA-OQHL01001456-OQHL01001456.1-human-gut-metagenome-genome-assembly--contig:-NODE-1456-length-11881-cov-7.452697_pt1 | contig 11881 bp, 7 predicted proteins | sample MGYA00242565_ERZ504723 | MGnify/ENA primary metagenome ERZ504723 (study PRJEB26092, sample SAMD00036211) | human gut metagenome | host: Homo sapiens | study: EMG produced TPA metagenomics assembly of...
ATCCATGTTGTAGCCTGCTGGCGCAGCAGTTTCCTTGATCGTATATTTTCCATATGGAAGATAGCACTCTGCAGTTCCACCTCCACTCGTTCCTGTAGTCAAAGTTGCCACAATATCCTGATCTTCATCATAGATTTCATAGACTGCATCATTTAACAGCTTCTTTGTCTCTGATGAACGTTTGACTAGTTCGATCCTGATCTTATTTTCATCATCTTTATACGGACCAAACGTGACTGTCTTATGAACATCAGACTTGATCAAGACCACATCTTCATCTTCCATCATTTCATGCTTTGGATCACCCTTGATCTGATGCAATGTATAAACACCGATCGCTAACGAGATTGAAGTTGCTTCTCCTTTTTCATCAGTTATCAGAGTATCGACCACTTCTCCATGCGGATCAATGATCTGAAATTCCGCCCCAGATTCCGGTACATACTTATCTTTATTTACGGACATTTGCTTTTTGATCGAAATCTTTGCGGATTTTGTATAATCGTCTTTTAAAACGAATTCATACACTTTGACTTCATCCTCGATCGATGCTTTCATTTCTGTGGAATACTGCGGTAGCGCAAGGTCATAGCCTTCGACACCTCTGGTCTGCACGACTATAAACCCTGTCTTCTTTACGAAATCTTTTAGGAGCATCGCTGCCTTTCCTTCGGAATCTGTGACTAATGTTCCAAGAATCGCATCTCTATTATCTTTTTTCAGTTTTTCAATGTAATGAAGCCTGTCCTGTGACGTTGTCAATGTCTGATCCTTGAAATCTTTCACCATAGATTCATCCAGTACAACAAACTCAGCCCCTGGTTCTGGTTTAGACTTTCCATTCTTGACCATCGTTTTTCTGACCCGGATCTTGTCTCCATTATAATAATTATCCAGCTCAAATTTTTTAAATTTCTTATCGCCATCTTTGATCGTTACATCAAAATCATCAGCGATCTTATAATTATCACTTCCTTTTGTCTGATGAACCGTGTAGATACCAGGATCTAACTTTCCAGATTGAGCTGCACCATTTTCATCCGTGATCAATGTTTCTATGACTTTCTTTGTCGACTGATCGATGATCTGGAATTCTGCCTTATATTCTTCTTTTTTTGTATAAGTTCCAGTTTCCTTATCACTGATCCTTGTAACCTTTGTCAACATGATCCCTGCATGCTGCTTTGGATCGTTTGATTCAACCTTATAGATCATTTTAGATCCATCAATGCTTACCCATTTGTCCGGTACCATATCATATCCATCGGTCGTTTTCGTCTGATGAATACGGTAAGCTCCATAAGGAAGTAAATCTGTTTCTGCGATCCCTTTGTCATTCGTTGTGATCGTCTGTTTTAAGTTATTCTTGGAATCATAAACCTCAAAAACTGCCTGTGCTTCTGGAACATTTTCCCCGCCAAACGTCTTTACAACCTGTATCGTTCCTTCATATTGCTCTTCTTTCAGATACTGGGATGTATTTTTATCGACCGTGACTGATATATCATTACTAGATACCTTATATCCCAACGGAGCATACTTCTCATGTAAACGGTAATATCCCGGATACAGATCTGTCACTTTTGCATAACCATCCGCATCAGTTACCATCTGTGTCATAAGTGTTCCTGCTTTATAGACAACACTCTTGTTATCGGAGCCTGTGATATCATGGTCAGCATATAGCTCATAGACAGCATTCTGCAAGTTTGCTTCAACTCCTAGATCCCCTCGTTTATTCTTTACAGTTCCCTGTTTAAAGATTTCCAGATCACTCTTTTGAAATTCATTGGTATAGTTAAATGTGAATGATCTGACTCCACCCTGTTCCACTTTGCTCTGATCTGTCTGATCTGGGATCAGGTGTCCGAATGCGGATTTTGTTTCCCTGACCATCCAAGTGTGGACCGAGGCACTCTTTAAGGCTGAAATCTTCTGCTCTGCAAGTTTTTGTGCTTCCTGCATTGCCACAGCATATGCTTTTGCCGAAGAATCGTACCAGCCATTATCTGTCGCTTCTTTTTGCTGACTTTTTGAAAGATCGTTCCAATTCTTTACATAAGTCTTTTTCGTTGATGTCACACTATAACTTACCGTTCTTTGAACAGTATAAGAAGCTTCTCCATTGTCATCGGTTGTTACACTTCCTTGATAATTCCCATCCATATAGATCTGAAATACTGCTCCAGAAAGCCCTGCTCTTGTTTCCGCATCTTTCTTTTTGATCTTGATCCTTACATTATCTGGGCTGGTTCCTGACTTTGTTGCACTCGTTTTCGCTTTTTCAATATCTGGCGGTGTATGACGAAATCCGAACAAAACCTGATGGGAATCCAGTTTCTTCTTTTTCACACATTTCTTCACAGTATAATAATAGATTGTTCCTTCTGGATCCTGATCACTGATCATTTTACAGAACTTTTTTGCATCTTTCTGCGAATAACCCCTGTCCACATTTTTTCCTGCCTGATAAACGGTATTTTGCTTATTCGCTCCATGTCCACATGCCCAGATGTATGCCTGACACAATGACAGATCTTTTGTATTCTTGCCACTTGACCTGAAATACCAGTTTAATGCTTTTGCAATTCCCTTTTTTTCATAAGTTGCTGCATTGATCGTCTTGTATTTTAAGGTATCTCCAGAACACATGGTCTTTCCTGAGTTTAAGCAAAACACTCTACGGCCGTCAGCTGTCATGCTCCACAGACCTTCTGATGCAGGACGATCGATCTCTGAAATCTTATTACTTGATAATGCCTGGCTCATCGCCAGTTTGGCTTCTCCTGTGAAAGCCTTGACTTCTCTGTTCTTCAGGAACAGTAATTCCCCTGAACCACTCAGATACATTGTCATGATCATCAGGAGAGTAAGAATACTTACCGATATCTTTTTACAGATCGTCTTCATTTGTTTCAAACTTTCTTCCTCCTTTTTACTTGTAACGATTTGTGAAATATCCTGGCTGTCCTTCCTTGTCGATCCTTCCATACTCAGAATCTACATGGTCTCTCGAAAATCCAGTTCCATTCTGCCCTTCCAGTTCGATCGAGCCATTAAACATGCCGTCATCATGAATAATGTTGTGAGTGTCGAACGAGCCATCTGTTTTCTTCCAGACAGCATAAAGTTCACAGGTCTGTCCCGCATCACAGAGGGTATTGACTGCCTGTCTGTCAGTATATTTTGATTTGATCGAATCCGAATCTTCACTCCATCCAAGAAAAGTATATCCCGGACGTTCAAATGTATTTGCTGGCAGGCTATCATTCTGTCCGTATTTCAATTCCACAGTCTTCTTGCTGCCTGATGCACCATTTCCATCAAATGTTACTTCATAAGAGTTCTTAGACCAGACAGCATAAAGTGTCATACCCTCAATGTTACTCCACGTGATCGTCTCTCCTGGAGAATACCGTGCTGTCACCGCATGTTTATCTGTGTTCCATCCAACAAAGGCATAGCCTTTTTTCGTGTACCCGTTCTGAGAAAAACTGTAATTTTGATCGTACGTGGCTGTCCCATCGCTGACATATCCAGAATCCTCTCCATTTCCATCATAGCTTACCGTGTAGGTATTCGCTGTCCACTGGGCAGTTTCTGTATAATTATCGCATACCAGCCATCCCGTATTTGACATCCATTTTGTTCCTTCATCCAGCCATCCTGTCAAGGTATAACCTCTCCTTGATACATTTGGAAATGAAAAATTATCTCCATCGGTAAAATTCCATGTTACATCCGCACCATCTCCACCATTTCCATTATAATAAATGCTGCGGCTTGGCTTTTCCAGATTCAGATTTATGGAACACCAGTCATAAGTTTTCCATCCATCTCTGTCAGCGGAAGCCACTCCGACCAATCCAGTACTGACATGGATATTTACTGATTTCCAATGTTCTTGAGTATCATGATAGGAATTTTCCCAAAATCCATCATTTCCTCCGCAATAAAGCGTTATATCCTTGCTCGAATCTGAAAATACTGGTTTATCCACCGTTACCCATTCCCAGGAACGATGCTGTTCATGGGCTGGTAACAGATACCAGACTTTGATCGTTAAAAGCGTATAGTTGTTATTACTGTTCTTCTCTGAATATATTGTCTGTTTATTCACTGTAAGCTTATAATCTCCACCTCCACCGGAATACGTCGTTACCGTATATGGATGTTTGGAATTATTAAATGTCCCACCGCTGACATTTTTATTTTTTTCATATTCATCACTATGAATATACATTGTCAGACTATCGCTTTTCCCATTTGGTCCCTTGATGTTCACTGTTAAATGTCCATCTTTAAAATGTTTGTTTCCTCCTGTACTATATGATTGATAAGCATGTGCCTTCTTCATCTGATACCATGCCAGAACGGAAACAAATGAAACCATGACCACTAATACCACTACGATCTTTCGTTTTCTTTCCAAGATCTTTTTTGCATTCTTCATCACATCCTCCTCTCCATCTATTTTTATCTATCTTCCTTTTGTTTCCTGATCTTCTGTCCATGATTCCTCATACAGTACACCACATACCGGTATCTTCCATGTCCTCGGTACGGATGACAGGTTATAAGTGTGACCATATCTTTCCCTTTTTGAATCAGAATCTTGTCCATATCATATGGATCGATCACTTTAATCTTTGTAACCCGATAATCCAGTCTTTCCCATGGATTTCTAATGATCACCTGATCGCCTGTTTTTAACTGTTCGATGTCCCGAAAATACGGAATTCCCCGATATCCCCGATGTGCAGCGATCACGCAGTTGCTGTCTTTTTGTCCTACTGGCAGGGATGTCTGTCCCATGATCGCTGCTCCTTTTCTCATATTTTCCATCGTCGCTCCCAGATATAATGGAAGTTTCTGTTTCATCTTCGGTATCTTAATGTAACCGAAGGTATTTTTTTCGTTTCTTAAGACGATCGGTGCACTGCGGTAACTGAATACATCCTTTAGTCCTGCTTGTTTTTCTTTGAATATCTTCCTGTTATAGCGGACTGCTTTTTGATACAGTAGATCATCCTGTTTTCTTTTGCTTCTCCTCTGCGTCAGTTCTTTCACCGTCTGATCGGACTGTTTTTGTTTCAGATATGATATGATCTCCGGATAAAGCAATAACGTGATCCCTATTACCAGAAAAAAGATTCCAACAATATTTATGATCTTTTGTTTCACCCATATCTCCTTTCCCCGCTTTTTCTTTTCATCTTTTCATATACTTTTCTGGCTGCGATCAATACACAAATGATCAATAGTCCTGCAAAGATGGCCCGTTTGTAAACTTCCATCCATTGCGAATGATGATTTCTTGCTCTTATCTCTTCCTCTTTTGCATGATAAGCTGTGCGAACTCCTCGGACTAATAAACGCTTGTCATTGACTCCATAGGGTGTGCAAGTAACCAATGTTACAAGATCTTTTCCTTCCATGATCTGAAGTTCCTTTGTATCTTGTGGTTCCACGACTGTGATCTGATCCACACGGTAAGCAAGCTTTTTATCCAATACATGTATAAAAAAGAAATCTCCCTTTTTCATCTCTGTCAGATCTGTAAAGATTTTTGCAGAACTAAGCCCAGTATGTCCAGTCAGCACCGCATGGGTATCTTTTCCTCCAATCGGAAAGGAAGATGCAGCCAGATGTCCGATCCCATGTTCCAAAACTGTCCCACTTGTCCCATGATAGATCGGCATATTAATTGAAATGCAAGGAATCTTTAAATATCCCATAATCGATGATCCATCAATATTTAATATTCTGTTATAATGAACCGTCTCTCCATCTAAGCGTTTTTCCTTAAACGGATCAGTCAACTGTATTGAAGATCGCAGCAATCCCCCATTATACTGTTTCGCTTCATCCATTACTTTTTTTATGATCGCCTGATCCATTCCGGCTGCCTTTTCCTGATAACTTTCCACTGTCGAACCTGCACTCTTTTCAAACAGATAGTTGCTTACAAATGGATAAGACAGCAGAAAAAAGCCGGCCAGAATAACCAGAATCGGTATGATCTTTTGTTTCATTTTATCTTTGTGATCGTCTTCCGTTTTTGTTCAAGATCAAGATCCCACATCCAGCAACAACAACCCCTGCAATGATCAGAAGATAGTTTCCTGCCCCACCTGTCATTGGCAGCATGAACTGCTTCTGATTTGTGATCTGCATATTGATATATGCATTTCCAGAATCATCGTGTTTTGTCATCGTTGCCTTTGTCTCATCCACAGTCGCACTCGCTGCTGTAGTCTGAACCATCACATCATTCTTTAATACCGCACCATTAGGAACTCCATCATTTGCTGTGGAATCTGCATCAGACTTACTCTGGATCCCTGTGATATTTGCTTCGGTTGGTGTGATATCTGCTTTTGTCTCTTTGACCTTAACGATCACTTCTTTCTTTAACAGGGAGTATCCTGCATCAGAGTGTGTTTCTGTAAATCCATATTCATCTCCTTCGATCCCATTGATCACAAGTTTTCCATCAGAAGACGGACTAAACTGAGTCGCATCAGCTTCTTTTGCAGACTTTCCTGTTACCTGATAAACACCTGCTCTATCTGCTCTTGCTACCAGATAGTAATTATCTGTCTTATTTTTTACAACGAATTTAACCTTTGTTGCATCTCCCTTGCTGTCAGAAAATTTCTTTGTCAGATCATATCCGTAAGAGTATACGATACATTTGTCTTTTAAAATATCATAATAATTCGTATTTGTTCTCTTCCACGTAAGGGATACATCGTTTGGATTTCCTTTATCACCAAGAATAACGCTGTCATCTGTGTTCACCTTAGCTGTATAGTATATAACGATATATTTATCAGAATATTTCTTATTCAACTCCTTAAGTCCTGCTTTTGTCATCTCGATCTTCATTGCAGGATCGTTTCCAGATTTTCCGTATGTTGCTGCAAACTTTGGATCCGTGTCGGAACTCTTCCATACAGCCAATGCACCACTCTTCTCAACATTGTTCACATTTGTTCTGTCCGCTGCATCCTTAGTTTCATAGATTGCGATCACGGCATCTTTCCCATATGTCATTCCATTTGCCATTGTATCGTTAAATGTATAAGTTGACAGATAGGTTGTTGATGATGTGATATGTGGCAATTTGGAAATGAACTGATAATCCAGTCTTTCTGCTTTAGAGGCTGTCACGGTACTCTGGTATTTATATTCATTTCTTGCAGAAGTAAAATCTGCCAGTCTGTCTGTATTGGCAGTTGTTACATTGTCCTGATCTGGATTATTGCGTACTCTTTTGTCAAGTGTTGGATTTCCAGTTTCATTCTTTGGATAACAGATCACATCATAGAACCAGTCATCTCCCTTAGAATCCGTGGATGGCAACTGTACAAACCATGGATTTGTTGTGTAAGTTACATTTTCTGGTGCCTTTGTCTCAACGATCAGATAAAGACCTAGTGGCAATTTATCTTTACTTGTCACACCATTAGCATTAGTCTCGTCCATCGCTGTCCCATTTTTTCCCATGTAATCTTCTAATTTATCTTTCGTTACCGTATTATCTTCTAATGCCTTGGCAAGTTTCTCATTGATCTGCTGGCTTGTGAAATATGTCTTGCTTCCTTCTGTTTTAGCTGCATCAGAAGATGTCAAACCCAAAATCTGCTGTATTGTGGTTGGAAGTTCATAGATCATCTGGATCTTTCCATTCTCACTCTGCTGTTCAACATCTCCAACTCGCAGGTAACTAAATTCCACACCTTTGATCGCATATTTTTCCAAGGCTGCTTCCGCAGCAGTATCCTGTTTTCCTGTTGATGTAAACTGACCAGTATTAACACCCGCCTGTTTTGCTGCTGTTATATCATATTTGTGGATCGTTATGGATCCGGTTTTGCTTGTATCGACCACATCTGTTGATGCCGCTTTGATATTAACGATAGGTGCAAGCATCATTGCTGCAGATAATACAGCAACCGTTATTTTTTTGATCACATTTTGAATCTTCATTTTTCTCCTCCTGTTTTTTAGAATAGAAAAAGCACAGAAATCATTGATCATACTCAATAATTCTGTGCTTTTCTTTATGTGATATATATTATAATTTATATGTTAAATTTGTTTTGTCAGGTGCGATCATGATCGTATTCCAAAAAGAATCCTTGACTGCCTCTGTCTGAATCTCATCTACTACTGTGTCAAGATCGACATCACTTGTTAACTTCTTGCTCGCATCCATTACGGAAACTTTATCGTTGATTCCTAAGGATGTGATCGTAACAAACTGTTCTTCGCTAACCAGTGTTCCTTTCTTCAGTGGAACCGTTAACTGATAATTCTTCTGCAATACTGACTTGATCTCATTATACATTGCTTTAAATTCTTTGCTTCTGTATTTCTTCTCGGCTTTTAGTTGCTTTGCCTTCTTATCAGCCTTCGCAAATATCTTTCGATCAGAATAAATCTCCCAGCATGGACCTCCTGCTGATGCTGACTTCGTCTGTGCGATCACTTCTTTTAGTGGATATTTGTACTGTGTACGCTGTCTGCTTCCAACATCTGCAACCGTTACCTGATCATTATCATCAATCGCAACCAATACGATAAAATGACCTTTCTTCGTAAAATATCCTGGCCCCATCAGTGCTACTACTGGATGCTTCTTCTTCAATGCATCTCTAACTTTGCTGACATCACTTCCAAGTCCATGACATTCCAGTTTATACTGTTGTGCCAGTGCTGGGACCATCTCATGACTTGCTCCAGCACTACTGTAATAGCCATTCTTATATGCCCATACTGTTGTATCAACTGGAGTTACCCATTTATTCGTCAGCGAACTGATACAAACTGCCATAGCACTTGGTCCGCATCCACTGCTTTTGATCTGGTATCCATTGTCATTCCATGCTGCATCTGCCTGATTAAAGTAAATAAATCCCTGTATCGTCTCTTTCTTATCTTTCATCTCAAGACTATGATCATTATATACTTTTGGAATGATAGATTTTTTATCTTTCTTGTCCTTTTTCTTATCTTTTTTATCTTTCTTCTTATCTTGATCAGACTTTGTCTTTTGTTTCTTTGTATGTGTTGCTACAGCCGTTGTATGCGTCGTTGCCGCTGTGTGCGTATGCGTTGTTGCTTCCGTTGTCGGCTTTGCCTGAGTCGTCTGTGTTGTTGTCTCTGTCGTTGCTTCACTTTCTGTCGTTTGGGCAGAAGAATCTGTCTTGGTCTCAGTCTGTTCACTACTTATTTGCTCTCTTGTGACTGGCTGATCTGCTCTGACCACAGACACTGATCCAAGCATCAAAAACGTATACAGAGCTACTACAGCTGCTGTTTTACGTGTTTTTCTCATCTTTCATTATTCCCCCTAACTATTTAAACATACTTATTATACCACTTTGAATACCCTCGTCAATAAAAATGAATGGTCATGCTCCATGTTCACATTTTTTTCACATCTTATGCTTCAAAGACTAATTTTTCAATTGCGTATGCAACACCATCTTCATTATTTGTCTTTGTCACAAAGTCTGCGATCTCTTTCAGATCAGGTTGTCCATTTTCCATAACAACACCAATTCCTACAGCTTTGATCATCATAGTATCATTTCCTGCATCTCCACATGCCATCACTTCATCCATAGATAGTCCAATTTGCTCTGCCAGATGTAAAAGTCCATCTCCTTTATCACATCCAATCTGATTTATTTCAATGTTATTTCCCAAAGAACTTGATACACTCGCAATATTTTTCTCAATCAATTCTTGTCTTGCAGTTTCTCGCTCTTCCATATCATCAAAAAATACATTGATCTTCTCAATTCCCAACGGATGTTCTTCAATGTACTTACGCAGATCGTCCAGTGGCAGTCTTGTATCTCTCACAAGTTTTAATACATGATCTGATACACCATACTCTGCAAGATGGTCAAAATAACATCGTTCCATATATCCTTGTCCATTCTGATAAATATCACGTGTACAATGATATTTTTCCAAAATATCAAACAACGAAAATACCGTTTCTTTTGTAAAATAATTTGTATATATGATCTTATCTTCTTTCTGATCATAAACAGTTGCCCCATTACAACAAACAGCATATCGAACGCCTGGAATATCTCTTAAAAATTCTGGAATTGCTTTAAAAATACGTCCTGTTGCTGGAACTATATAAACACCCCTTCTGATCGCTTCTTTTAGAACTCCTTCTGTGTGTTTTGAAATCTGTTTCTCGCTGTCTAAGAGTGTATTATCTAAATCCATTGCCACTAATCTTATCTTACTCATGCTATTCCTCCACAAAAAAATAATTTTGAATGTTGATCTGAAGACTTTTATATCCCTGATACTCATTGATCACTGGATAATATGTACATGTGATATACTTTGCTGTTCCCATTTTCTCTCGAAATTCATCTTCATCCTCAAAAATCATACCATCAATCCTAGTTCCCTGACTACTCTTTAATGCTAATTTTATCACATTTTTATTTTTGCCAAAAACATTCACACGTTCCACTTTTAACTTTCTGTGTGCAAATAATGGTTTTTTATTTTCTTTTCCAAATGGCTCTAAAACAGATAACTGATGGATCAGATCCATGGTAATATAATCAACTGGCATATCAATATCAATCTGTACTTTCTTGGCAAAATCTTTTTTCTCAAGAGTACAGTTCTCATTGATCTTTTTGCGGAATTCCTGTAATTTTTCTTTTTCCAAAGAGCATCCTGCTGCCATTGGATGTCCCCCAAACTTTGTGAACACCTCTTTGACTTTCATCATCTCTTCAAACATGGAATATCCTTCGATGGAACGTCCAGAACCTTTGATTCCTTCTTTTGCATCTGTTAAGACAAATGCTGGATGATTTAAGCGGTCCTTGATTCTTCCTGCTATGATACCTGCAATACTTTCATGACATTCTGGAAGATATAATACAAGCACTTTATCTCCTTTTGCTTCATATTCAAACGCCTGTCCCAGTGCCTCTTTTACACCATTTTCTGTCATGGTTTTCCGAAGATCATTCAGTTCTTTTAATTCTTCTGCTATCTGTTTTGCCTTCTCTTCATCTTCTTCCAGAAATAAATTCAATGCTTTTTCGGCAGATTCCAAACGTCCGCTCGCATTGATACATGGTCCAACAATAAATCCAAGTGCATAAGACTGTATCTGTTTATCCATCAGATCATGCACATTCAGCAATGCTTTCAACCCGATATTTTGTGTATCTTTGATTCGGCGTAATCCTTCTTTAACAAAGATTCTGTTTTCTCCTGTCAGATCTACCACATCACAAACAGTCGCGATCGCAAGCATGGATAATAACTCTTCCAATCGGCTTTCATCTTCTCCCATCGCCTGATAGAATGCCCTCATAAACTGAAAAGCCACTCCTGCTCCACAAAGTAATGGATACGGATAATTGCATGCTTCCTGCTTGGGATTGATCACTACATCTGCTGGTGGAAGAACCTCTTTTCTCACTCCTGCTTCATCGGTATCAAATGGCACATCATGATGATCCGTAATGATCATTGTCAGTCCATGTTCTTTGCCATATGCAACTGCATCTGCTGCTGCAATCCCATTATCACAGGTAAGGATCGTATCAATCTGGTCTTCCACTGCTTTTTCAATGATATTTTCATTAATTCCATAGCCGTCTTTCATGCGGTCTGGAATCTGAAAATCAATTTTTCCACCAAGATCATGAATCGCTTTCCACAAAATATAATTTGAGACAACTCCATCTACATCATAATCTGAAATAATACGGATTGCTTTCCCTTCTTGTATCTTTTGCTTCAAAATCATCAACTCCTTCTTTGACGCCTTTCATCAAAAAAGGATCTGAAATATCTGAAAGATTCTCCATAC
>ENA-OQHL01001457-OQHL01001457.1-human-gut-metagenome-genome-assembly--contig:-NODE-1457-length-11870-cov-2.425189_pt1 | contig 11870 bp, 17 predicted proteins | sample MGYA00242565_ERZ504723 | MGnify/ENA primary metagenome ERZ504723 (study PRJEB26092, sample SAMD00036211) | human gut metagenome | host: Homo sapiens | study: EMG produced TPA metagenomics assembly of...
GGCCAGCGGATGAAATGAGAAATTATCAGAGGGCGTTATTTGTTGAGCAATAGCATAGGGGATTTTGTAGTTGAAAGCGAAATAGGAATATTGTATTTAATAGCCATAGAGAAAATATAAATATTAAATACAATATCCTGTTTAAGGTCTAAAAATATACTATTAAAGGTCAATAGCTTAAAAAATAAAAAGATATTGTTATAATAAATTCGATTGAATCATTATGAATTCTAAGGTATTTAATAGGAGTAGCTGTTTGTCAGGCGGAAGTTTTTCAGAAAGAAGCTTTATTTGTTCAGAAATAGAAGCTGTTTCTGGGGCAACGAAAATATCGCAAAGAATGTCCTGGGGTGTTACATCTAAGGCATTGGCAATACTACAAACATATTCAATCGAAACGGTAGAGGAACCTTTTTCAATTCGGTTCATAAAACTAGATGAAATATGAATAGCTTGGGCAAGATCATACTGTGTTAATCCTTTGGAAATGCGTAAACATCTAATACGTTCACCAATTTGCATTTTGAAACCTCCTTTGCTCTCTTCTTTTATTTTAGCAATAGTATTGGTAGAAATAAATTTACGTATTTGAAATATATTTACAAATACGAAATATCGAGATACTATGGAAATAAAGGAGGTTGTAGTAAAATGTTATATAACGGTGTTGAGGTTCAGACCATTAAATTGGTTCTTTCAGGAACAGAGAGTACAGGCATATCTAGTAAACAAGTTCTATTGAATTGTATTGTTTATCTAACGGAGAAATATAGAGAAAGTCGAGAGTTTTCTTATTTAGAAAAAGCTGTTTGGCATATGTATGCATATTTGGAATTGGGATTTTCCTATGCAGACGGAGAAGAAATTTTTCAAACAGTTCTTGATTTTTTATGTTTAACCCGTGAAGAAGTGTTTCCCATTCAATATTTTGGAAAAAAAGTTGCATTAAATAAAAGCGCAATACGGAAGATTTTAGGGAAGTGGAATCCAAAGTTACATTCCATGAAAGTGTCGGAGGCAGTGAATGACATCTTAGGGAATATAAAAAATAAGAATACAGGGACATACATCTATCATTCTGGAAAAATCATTAGCAAAAGTGACAATGAGAACTTATGGGAGAAAACATTTAAATTATATATTCAAGAAGAAGCAATTCTTTATGACGTGAATAAGAAAGAATACTACACATTTTGAGGGGAATAGACATGATAAGAATAGGAATTGTCGATGATGAAGAAATCATGAGATTGAAGATTCATCAATGTATAAAGGAGATTTTAAAAGAGCAGGAGTCAGTAGAAATCAGAAGCTATGATTGTGCGGAAGATTTTTTAGAGGAGGTCCAGAAAAAGACACGTTTTGATATTCTGTTTTCAGATATTCAGATGCTGGAAATGAATGGATTAGAGTTGGGAAAAAGATTACAAAAAAACGTGCCGAATCTTTATATTATCTATATTACTGCGTATATGGAATATGCGGTGGAAAGCTATAAGATTAGTGCGTATCAATATATATTAAAAGAGGATATGGAGATACGCTTGCCACAGATTACACGTAAATTATTAAATCAAATACAACATGAGTATGCACAATTCCGTGTTGTAGGAACAAATGGGATACAAAAGAAAATATATTTTAGAGATATTATATATGTGTATAAAGGGAAAGAAACAAAATATGTGTATTATGTGACGACAGAAGGAGAGTATAAGGAGAGGATTTCTTTAAATCAGGTTTGGGAACTTTTAGAAGGAAATGGATTCTTAAAGATAGAGCGTGCGTACCTTGTGAATGCCAAACACATTTTGAAATTGGAAGGAAATAAATTATTCTTAAGTGATCAGAGCCAACTTTCCATTAGTCGCTATCGGTTAAAAGAGGTGAAATTAGATATTGCGAAATATTGGGGAGGGAGATAGATGCTACAAGCATTTACAGGAAAAGTGTTATTATTGTTTTTGTCCTTGTGGGAAATATGGATATACTATCAGTTTTTATATGCTACATGTATTGAAAAGACCCAGCTATTAAAGTGGCAACGAGTGGTGATGCAAATCAGCATTTGGAGTACAGGTGTGTTAATGGCAATCAATCGAAGCATCTTATTTTTTTCTAATACGATGTTTTTATTTATTATCATTTTAGTAGTATTGATAATTTTGCTTATTGAAAGAAAGGACTTTATTCTTCTGGTAAGTATAACAATTGTTTATTTTTCAAGTATTGCATTGCTAGATTTTTTCTTTGCTTTCTTCGGGATGTGTATGATAGAAGATATGTTTGCTGAGAACATTTATTTTTCAGGACATCAGATAGAGAAAATAGTAATCTATTTTTGCAGTAGAAGTTGTGCTGCTTGTATTTTAAGTAGTATTAAAAAAATATGAGGTAGAAAAAAGTATTGACAGATTTAAATATATATTCTTAATGATGGGGGTATCTTTTTCTGTTTTGGTGAGAGGATATCAAGTGATTATTTCAGATATGGCGATGGGAAGACGAGAATTGCAAGGAAGTAAATCGCTAGTTTCTATGTCAGTCGTAATTGCCGTGCTTATTTTTTTGCTGATCTTATGGGTGAAAAAATAGAATTCTTCAAGAAGAAAAACAATACTCTTGTCATGGAGGAACAATTACAGCATCAAAAATATTGTGAAATGATAGAAGTTATGGAACAAAATCGAGAATTGATCCATGATACAAAGCATCATTTTCTGGTTGTTCAGGAATATCTTAAAAATGAGGAATATGAGAATCTGCAGAAGTATATAAAGCAAATAAGTGACGAATTCCAAAGAACAGTACCTAAGGTCTATACAGGAATTAAAATCTTAGACTTTATCTTGGAACAAAAAAGAGTGGTGGCACAAAAATCAGGTATTCGATATGAAATAGATACCATGTTATTGACCGGAATTCCAACAACAGAGCAGGAGACGTGTGCCCTATTTGGTAATTTATTAGATAATGCAATCGAAGCTTGTTGTTTGGTAAAAACGGAGAAAAATGGGTAAAAATTCAGATTAAACAGATCAACCAGTTACTTTCAATAGAGTTGCTTAACACGTTTGAAATGCCTTGCATAAGAAAACAAGGTGTTTTTGAAACAATAAAAGAAGAAAGGGGTGTACATGGATATGGGATAAAAAGTATGCAGAGAATAGTAGATAAACATCAGGGGCTTATTACATATGAAGAAAAAGAAAAAATATTTATTACGAAAATAACATTTTTTAATGTGTGAGTATCGAAGTTCAAAGGAGAAATGGAAAATGGCAGATAGTAGAGTGTTAGAAATGTATGCGGGGAATTTATTGGAAGAAATGCAGGAAATCGAAAAAATGATACCAGAAGATCAAGAGAATGAAATAGTATCTTCACACACCGTAGGGTGCAGTGCATTTTTGACAATTTATTGTTGTTAAAATATAAAAAAATTTTTATGAGCAGAGTGTGGTGAAAAAGCATTCTGCTCATTTTATATGTATGTTTATAGAGTGGCGGAGGAAGAGAGAGATGAATTTAAAAAAATCGTATTATTTGTCGGAGCGAATATATGAAACAATGAATTGTGAAGAAAAACAGTCTGAGGCAAGAAAGAAATATTGGAGAAATCTGTTGGGAGAAACAATGTTCGATCAGATGTATAAAGAGAACATAAATTTTTATGGATATGTGAATGGAAATGAGTATGCAGTTAGAGAGAATGTGAAATTAAAGAAACGTTTTATGGGATTTTATCATAACATGATTTGCCTGGAACAGAACTTACAAATAGAGCAGAAATTAGATGAAAGTATTGAGTTTTCGCGATTTTATGATCCGTTTTTACAATATGGACGAGCACTATTTGTAAAAACCATAGGAAAAAATTCTGATGCGATTTCAGAGTACGTATACGAGTGCTTTCAGACATATTTGATAAATATATTGCAAGAAGTGTGTATTAGAACATTAATTGCAGAAATGCATCTGTATAAACAGCAGAAAAAACTTCATGGACAAGATGAAAGAGAGGAATATGAGTTCTTTTATTCAGAGATAGTTGGAACCAGTGATTTCAAAAAAGAACTGTTTCAAAAATACCCAATTTTATGGAGATGTATTGAAGAAAAAATTTATCAAGCTGTTGGATATTATTCTGAAGTAGTAGAAAATTTTGTGGATAACAAGAGTGAGATTCAGAATGAATTATGCAAAGGGAATTCTGTGAAAAGGATTACTAATATAAAATCAGGGTTGTCTGATGTGCATAATCAAGGAAAAAGTGTGGTAGTGGTTACACTGGATGATTCTTTGGATTTATTATATAAGCCAAGAAGTATGGAAAATGAACTGGGATTTTTGAACTTGTTAGAATGGATATCTGATAAGGTGGGATTAGATTGTTATAAATATCCGATCCTATCTTATGAGAATCATAGCTGGTGCAGTATCGTGAAACACGATAGCTGCGATACGGAAGAACAAGTAAAAAGATATTATCAGCGTTTCGGGATACAACTTGTTTTAGTATATTGTTTGGGAACAAGAGATCTGCATTTTGAAAATGTGATTGCATCAGGGGAATATCCAGTGTTGGTCGATTTGGAAGCTCTGACTTATGGAAAAAGGGAACATAACACAGATGAAATAAAAGATGCTATCAATCAGCATTTGGCAGATTCGGTATTATGTTCGGGGCTTCTTCCTTATGCCTGGCAAAATTTAAATATCGACAGTAGTGGGATTTCAGGAAAAGGTGGGCAGAAATATGGCTTTAAAGTTCCGGTAATCGTTAATAGAAGAACAGCAAATATGAGAATCGAATATCGATATCCTGAGACAAAAGCGGTTCAAAATTTAGTAAAAATAAGAGGAAAGGACTGTAATCCGATTCAATATATACAGGATTTATTGGATGGATTTGAAAAAGCGTATGTAAAAATTTTGGAAGATAAGGAAGAATTATTACAAAGGTCATCTTTTCTGCAGAACTTAAAGAGTCGATATGTGGCAATGAATACGCAGCAATATAGTATGCTGTTGTCTGCTTCTTATCATCCCAGTGTGATGAGAGACGGGGCGGAAAGAGAAACTTTATTCTATTCATTATGGAAAGGGAGAAATGGAACGGAACAGGAGATTGTGGAGAGAGAAATTCAAGATTTGTTAAATGGAAATATTCCTTATTTTTCCTGTTCGGTGTGTGGAAAATATTTGATACATAATGGAAAAGAAATTTCTAAAGAGTATTTTTCAAAGACGGCATGGGAAGTATTCATTGAGAAAATCGAAAAAATGAGTGTTTCAGATATGAACGTACAAAAAGAATATATTCGAATGGCAATTACACTTTTTTCAGGAAACCGATGCAATTATGAAAATCATGTCTATTCTATAGATGATAAAAAGTGGAAGGAAAGAAGAAATCAACTTGAGAAGGTTACAATAGAACAATTAGAAAGTAGGATATTACGACATGCAATATGGAATCGCGAGAAAACACAGGTAAATTGGTTAACGACTCAATTATCGGATCAAAATGGTGAGAGTTGGAGACTTTTGCCAATGAATCATTATTTATATAGTGGCCTTGCAGGTATGTTACTTTTATTCTATGAGCTAAAAACAGCGAAGAGACCACAGGCAACGAAAGTGTATGATACATTAAAAAATGAAATGTTCATATATACTGAAAATGGGATACGTTCTTTCAAAAATTTGGATTCCAGTAAGACTGGACTTTATGAGGGAGAGGGATCTATCGTTTATGCGTATTTGTGTTTGTATAAAAGAAGCAATGAACAGATTTATTTGCGATATGCTGAAAAACATTCCGAAATTGTTAGAAAATTATTGAAACAAGATCAGAGATATGATCTGTTATCAGGAAATGCAGGAGCAGCGTGGAGCTTTTTATTGCTTTATGGCAGTACGGGAAATGCGAGGTTTTTGCAGACCGGAGAAGAAGCTATTCAAATCTTATTAAAATCAGCAGAGGTGCAAGAACAGGGGATTGGATGGAGAATACAAGAAGAAATTCCACCAATGTCTGGCTTAGCTCATGGGAATAGTGGGATTTTAATTCCGATTCTTGCATTGAGTAAGTATACAGGACGAACTATGTATGAAGAAATTGCAGATAAGATCTGGAACTATGAAAATTCGTTGTATGATTCGGCAATAAATAATTGGAAAGACACCAGAGAACAGGGAAAAGTAGTATCTTCTAATCCTATTGGATCAGTAGCATGGTGCCATGGGGCGTCTGGGGTTTTGTATTCCAGAATTTTATGTTATGAGTTTGTAGAGAATAGTAAATGGAAAAATAGATTGGAACTGGATATTAAAAGAGCTTATAAAAATTGAAGGAGTATTGGAAAAGAGATAGTGATTCTCTGTGCCATGGTAATTGTGGGAAATTTGTGGATTTTGAGAATCGCCCAGGAAAAATTGAAAGAATATGGGATATCAATTGAAGGAGAGTGGGATGTCGAGTTATTGAAAAGTGAGTTGGAAGAACAGTTGTCCATTATTACCGCAAGAACAAATAATTTGGATTTATGAACGGGTATGGGGGGATACTTTATAAGTGTTTGCAGGATATCCATCCATGCTACTGAGAGTCATATAGAATTAATTGGAAGCGCTTTTAGTGCTACTTTGGGCTTAAAATTAAAGTTTAACATAAAGCGCTGTAATAGCTATGAATATTTAATTAAATATCAATAATACAATACACTAGCATTTTACTCTATTTCTAAAAGGAGCCCCATCATTATGAATAAACGAGTTTGTAAAGACGATCAAATAAAACTTATCATGGAATGCCGCTAAAGTGAACTTCCCGATTACCAATGGTGCGAATAGAATGGTATTCATCCGTGTACATTTTATAATTGGTAAGTAAACTCAGGAAAAGTGGATACTCATTGACAGATGCTTCTAAGAAATCTGAAATGAAAACGACTGTTCAGGAATAGAAGTCGTAAAAGTTGATTTGATCGATTCTATTCCTGAAGCAGAGTAAAATCTTAGCCTTTCTCAAAACTCTCGCAATGGTAATCCTGCTATAGAAATTCGGGTTGGAAATATCACGCTTCGACTTTTTAACCAACAACCGAAACATAGGACCAGTTACGATTCCTAACATTTCTTATCCACCATTATAAATTAATATTTGGGGATAAGTGAAAAGAGCAAATCAGCTATTTAAGGTCAAAAGTGTGCATATGATGGACAAATTATTTAAGAAAAAAAGGAAAAATGATAAAATTTCAATAAATTTTATAAATAAAAATATGGAAGGAGATGAATTAAAATGGAAAAACAAAAAAGAGTTATTTCAGGAGATATTTGGAGAAGAGAATGATCAAGACAAAAAAAATTAGCGAAGAGTTAATGAGAGAGTTTTCAGAAGAATTGAAGCCAGTAGGAATAACGTGTAAAAATTGGTCAAAAAATACTTAAGTATAGGGATGTAGAAAAGTTTTGAGCTAAAACCTTTGAACTGATATTGAAAAATTAGTTCAAAGGTTTTTGTATAAAATATAGTTGCATAATTATCAGCAATTTTGTATCAAAAATTATATATTAGGCCACTTCTAAATGATTTTCCGAGTAAAAGAGTAAAATTTCAGTATCAGGCAAGTCAAGATGTAAGTTTATGAACAAGAATAAGGTTTTTTATGGCTAAACTGGTAGCTATGATTTTTGGTTTGAGTGCAGTAACCAGACATTTAGAGGAACTGGAGATTTTCTCAATCAGATTATGGACTTTCAGACACTCAGATATAGGAAAAACTTAAAAACCTATATTATTGCGGACGGAGTGATTTCTGAAATGTGAAGCCGAATATTTTGCCCGACATTTCGAATGTCATATATTTTCATCTGTTGATATCTTTCAGTAGGGACAAATCACGAGATCAAAATTTAAACTTACGATGAGTTCGTTTCTTTTCTCTTTTCGAATGGCTGATTTCATCCAGTTTTTTCCGGCAGTTGCTGCGATCGCCAAAGAAAAAGACAAATTTAAGGTATTGGTAGTTCGCCGGTTTCAGACTTATGAACAACTGGTAGAGACTGTAGATGTTCTTTTCCCTGCACTAGACTTTTGGAGCTTTCAATTTGTAGTACATGGTCGAATTTGTCATACATTTTGAGATACATCATCTATATGTTGTTTGATCCTTGTGCCAAGGATGCTTTGGTTTTAATTTGCCTTAATTTCTTTGGTGCAGTTATAAGTAATACGCTGTCCAAGTAGCATACTGTTGAGTTTCATATTAAGAAGTCATTTATTCTGTATGGCTTCAGTTCGGGAGATATACCTGAGTAATTATGCGATCAAAATAGTTAATGATGACAGAAATTTTATCGATGTATTTGTCTGTAAGTGATAGACCAGAAGACTGCTTTTTAGAGTAACACAAAATAGGAATATATAAAATAAACTTTTCCGGTTTATCCGGGAGGACATACAAATTATAAAATTACTTGAAAGGAATGAGCAAATGAAAAAGGTTATATTAGCACAGGTTACGACACCTGTTCAATCGGCAAATGGTACAACTAGCATTTTTGTACCATTAGGATTAGGATTGTTAAAAGCACAAGCTATTAAAGAAGGATTATGTCCTGAAAAATTTGATATTGAAATATTAGATAGGAAAAAATGCTTAAATTATGGGGATAAAAGGTTATTGGAATATATAATTAGTGCAAATCCTGAAATTGTTGGATTCTCATGTTATGGATGGAACGTATTAAGAAGTTATTATTTGGCAAAGCAAATAAAAAAGACATTACCAGAATGTTTGATTATTTTTGGAGGTCCAGAAGTTGGAACGCAGGCGTCCCAAATTATGGAACAAAATGCGTATATAGATATTATATCAGAAGGCGAAGGTGAATTTAGCTTTGTTGATATTTTGAAATATCATATAGGAAAAAACGAAGATAAATGAGATAGATGGAATTGTTTATAGAGACGGAAAAAAAGTTTGTGTAAATAAAAAGAGAAAACGAATTTCAAATTTAGATGATATAGCATCACCATTTTTATATGATGTTTTTGATTTGAGTGAATATGATGAAGTTGTATTTGAAACAATGCGAGGTTGTCCATTTTCTTGTAGTTATTGTTTCTATGGAGGTGGGGAAAGTAAACTTCGAATTTTTTTCTTTAGAGAGAATAAGAGAGGAACTTTTGATGATAAAAAGGTTAGGAGGACCAAAAAGCTGTGAATTTACAGATTCAAATTTTAATTTACCACAAAGATTAGAACAGATATATCCTGTTTTAAAAGAAATAAATGCAGATCATTATTTTAAGTTTAGAGCAGAGATAAATCCGGAGTTTGTAGACGAAAACAGATTGAAATATTTAAGGAATTAAACATTTTAAATATTGAGGTAGGAATTCAATCAACAAATCCTTCAGAACTTAAAGCGATTCATAGAAGATTCAATGAAAAAAAAGTTAGAAATACTATAAAATTGTTAAAAAAATCAGGACTAGATGTAAATTATCATCTGATAATTGGTTTGCCATATCAGACTAAACAAAGTTTTATAGAAAGCAATAAATTTTTGATTGAAAATGGAGTTGGAGATCGAGTAAATAGTTTTTTATTACAGGTTATACCGGGGACAGAATTGAGAAATAAAGCAGAAGAACTTGGATTGATTTATTCTCAAAATCCACCATATTTTATACAAGAAACAAAAACACTGACGCGAGATGACATTGCTAGTATGATAGAGTACAGAAGTGAACTCATTATTGAGCAACAAATAAATAAAACAGAGGGGGAAAGATATTTACAAAATTTTGAATTACTTAGATTTAACAGTTATTTTAATGATTGGTGTTAATGGTGCAGGGAAAACAACGGCTTTTAATGTAATCACCGGTGTTTATGCACCAACCAATGGGGCTGTATATTTTAATGGAAAGAAGATCATTGAAAATCATCCACAGGGTAAAATGAAGAAATTATACCAGGGGCAGAATGCAGGCAAATATACTCATGTGCTTGCACCTACCCCGGATAAGATCACACAGCTTGGAATTGCAAGGACCTTCCAGAACATCCGTCTCTTCGGCGCCCTGACTGTCTTTGAAAACGTCCTGATTGCCAAACATATGCGGGCAAAGCAGAATGTGTTTTCAGCCACACTGCGCCTCAACCATGCTGAGGAAAAACGCATGCGCGAAGAGTCCATGGAGCTTCTGGAAATGCAGGGACTGGACAGCGGTTACAGCTTTCCCTATCCGATCCTCTTCAAGCTGGCGGCAGTGATCCATCTGGTCACAGGCAGTCTGCCCACCGGAACGGAACTGGCCATGGCGCTGGCAGCGATGTTGCTGAACAGCGCAGCGATGATCGCCCTGAAAATAATGCTGGACAGGCACGTGGGGGCGGAGTTGCGTAAAGCCATGCCCGGGAAAGCCTGGCTTCCCGGTGTACTCACAGGAACGGTAGCGGTATCCCTGTTTTTCGTATCCATGGTATATCCGCCAACGGGAATCTATCTGCCGGGGATCAAGTACAAGTATCTGGGAGTATTTACGGCAAATCCTTTCCATAACGCTACTTATATGGCGGCACGACCCTTGCAATCCTGGCATTTTTCAAGTATGCAGAGCTGATGCCTCTGTATGAACAGGACAATGCCCACAAGGAGTATGGAAGAGATTATATCCTCTTTTCTGTTTATCTGTTACTGGCAACGATGGCGAAGCCGAGCTTTACGATCGTACTGGTGGGGGCCGCGGGAATTCTGATGCTGTGGAGAATGTTCCACAGCAAATTCCGGAACTTCATGCCCACCATTTGGCTGGGAGTATGCTTCCTTCCTACTTTTGCGGATCTGTTGTACCAGTTCCGCGGTGTGTTCGTCCCGCAGGAGGGACAGGAAGGCGGCATCGGTTTTACGCTGGGACATGTGTGGCTGCAGTATTGCAGTAATCTTCCGCTGGCTATCGGTCTGGCTGTCGGTTTCCCGATCCTGGTGCTTCTGTTGAACTATAAGGAGTTGTGCAGAGACAGCATTTACCGCTTCTCCTGGCAGATTTACGGTATGAGTTTTCTGATGGCGTTTTGCCTGTACGAGAAGGGATTCCGGGAGATGGATTTTAACTTTTCCTGGGGATATATGTACGGTATCTTTTTTGCATTTGTGGGAGCACTGTTGGTATTGCTGCGGGCTACCGGAAAGGCGGATACGAAGAAGAAAAAGGGACTGGTTGCGATACAATGGCTGGCCTATCTGTGGCATCTGGTGTGTGGATTGTATTATTTCTGGGGCTTTTTACAGGGTGCCATGTATTATTAGAAAATACTGTTTCCGTAGGATTTTCGTAAATAAGCCGTTTATAAGCATTCTCGTACAAAAAGTATGGTAAGATAGGATTTTTTGTACGAAATTTGTTCAAAATATTTTATTAACGAAAATAATAATTTTTTTAGGCTTGAAAAAACATATTTTTGTATTTTATTTGTGAATTTTGAGGTTTAAAATACAAACGAGAACTCCCGTGAACCTGAATGGAATGTTATTTTATTCGATTCACGGGAGTTTTTGCTTTATGAATTGAGTGACGTGTCAGCGTTCTGTTGCTGCGCCATTGCTTGCCAGACGCACCAGTCCATCATGGATCCCGGCGGCACAGTAAGGCATCAGCAGCAGGCTGTACACGAAAATATAGCGGGAATTGGCTTCCCAGATCGTGTGGAACAGGAAACCGCCCAGCACGGCGATCAGTCCCGTATAGGTGTAGAGGCAGATGTTGCGGAAACAGAAATCGTCGTTGACTGCGGCATTCGCGGAGCCATTGCCGGGAACGGCGCTTTCTGACTGTAGCAATACAGAAC
>ENA-OQHL01001460-OQHL01001460.1-human-gut-metagenome-genome-assembly--contig:-NODE-1460-length-11865-cov-3.738201_pt1 | contig 11865 bp, 10 predicted proteins | sample MGYA00242565_ERZ504723 | MGnify/ENA primary metagenome ERZ504723 (study PRJEB26092, sample SAMD00036211) | human gut metagenome | host: Homo sapiens | study: EMG produced TPA metagenomics assembly of...
GAAACATTCTTTGCTCCGGTGACGATCTGGACATTTTCCGTCCCCACATCCACCTGACAAATAATCAGTTTGTCGGCATCCGGATGCTTCTCTATGGAAAGAATTTTTCCCACTACGATCTTTTCCAGATTTTTATCTAATTCTTCATAGCATTCCACATTGGACCCGGAAAGTGTCATCTTGTCTACATATTCCTGTATCGTACAGTCAAGATCCGGCACATATGCCCTGATCCAAGAAATTGGTGTATTCATTCTCTATTCTCCTTCAAAATCTAAATATATTCACTTGCCTTTGCCGCCCGAAAATTAAAACTGGCTCAAAAATCTCTTATCGTTTTCATACAGCAGGCGCATATCGTCAATCTCATACTTCAGGAGCGCCACACGTTCCAGACCGATTCCGAATGCAAATCCTGAATAAACTTCCGGGTCGATCCCGCAAGCCCGCAGAACATTCGGGTGCACCATACCGCATCCGAGAATCTCGATCCATCCGCTGCCCTTGCACATACGGCATCCTTTCCCTCCGCACTTAAAGCAAGTGATGTCCACTTCCGCACTCGGCTCTGTGAATGGGAAGTGATGGGGACGGAATTTCACCTTTGTCTCCGGTCCGAACAGCTCCTTGGCGAACTCGGCCAGGGTACCCTTTAAGTCCGCAAAGGTGATGTTCTTGTCGATCACCAGGCCCTCGATCTGATGGAAGGAGGGGGAATGGGTGGCGTCCACCTCGTCGGAGCGGAACACGCGCCCCGGGGCGATCATGCGGATGGGAAGCTGTCCCTTCTCCATGGTGCGCACCTGAACCGGGGAGGTCTGGCTTCTCAGCAGGATCGTATCGTTGATATAGAAGGTATCCTGCTCGTCTCTGGCCGGATGTCCCTTGGGAATGTTCAGCTTTTCAAAGTTGTAGCGGTCGTACTCCACCTCGGGGCCTTCCACTACCTCATAGCCCATGCCCACGAAGATGCGCTCCACCTCTTCCAGGGCGATGGTATTGGGATGGCTGTGCCCCACCTTGTTCTTTTGGGCCGGCAGGGTCACGTCGATGACCTCGCGCTTTAACTGCTCTTCTCTGGCCTTTTTGGCAAGGGCGGTTCTGGCTTCCTCCAGCCTGCCCTCCAGCTGCTCACGGACCTCGTTCACCATCTGACCCACCTTGGGGCGGTCCTCAGGCGCCACATTCTTCATGCCCTTTAACAGGTTGGTCAGCTCGCCCTTCTTGCCCAGGTATGCCACCCGGATCTCATTCAGCTTTTCCAGCGCCTCGGAAGCTTCAATCTGGTTTAACGCTTCTTCTCTGATTTTCTCTAACTGCTCTCTCATGGCTTCTCCTTTTCTCTTTGAATTCGGGAATCCCGCCGCCGGGCGATCCCGCCCGGAAGGGGCTTTGTCACGCCGGTCCCATGACCCGCGCAACGAAAAAAATGTCCCGTTCCTCCGCCGTTTCCGGCAAAAGGGACGGGACAAAAATATGCTCGCGGTACCACCCTGATTCCTGCGCTCCACATAAAGCGCAGACACTCATTTGCACATAACGCGTGCCGGCGTCACAGACTACCGGCCTTTGGCCTTCACCTGTGCGGCTCCGGTGGGAATTTCAAGCGCTTATCTGAACCTGGGGGAGCTTGCAGCCGGTGACTCCCTCTCTCTGCCGGAAAATAAGCCTCTACTGAACACCTTCATCGCCTTTGCGATTTTAAATCTAAACTCCATTTTAGCCACTCTTTTGGAAAAAGTCAAGATGTATTCCCGTAAACAGTTCAGACGGCGGGAAATTGGTGCAAAAAGTCGCGTCAAGCTCGCTTGTAAGCGGCTCTTTGCGCCAATTTTCACATCGGATCAACATCCGATGCTTCTTGACCGGCTTTTCCGGTCAAGAAGATGAGCCGTCTGAACTGTTTACGTTTTTTGCTTTGTAAAATTAAGGGGTTGCGCGGCTACTGCCATTCTTGCATTGCTTCTATTATATACAATATCGCAAAGTTTTCAAAGGGTTTTTTTGTTTTTTATATTCTTTATGTTTTTTCCAAAAAATCGCCTTAGAAGGAATTTATATAGACTTAAAAAGGATCATTATTGAACACGAAGATATTTTTTTACTATATCTAGTTCTTCAATATAAATACAATGATTTATTTTATTTTCTTTAACATCTTGATAACATTTTTCAAAATCCAACCATTTAACTTCACTTACTTCATGATCAACAAAAACAAAATCTTTTTCTTCTAAATCTTTCCATAAAACAAATATTTTACTTACTTGATTATCTTTAAATAAACGACCATGAAAAATTTCTTCAAAATGAAATCTACGATTTCCACAATCAATCAATTCACTTTCCCTTACAACAATTCCTAATTCCTCTTTCAACTCTCTTACCGCCGATTGACCATAGTTATCCCCTGCAGGAATATGTCCTGCACTTGAAATATCATAACAGCCAGGAAACGAATCTTTTTGTTCACTTCTTTTTTGTAATAATATTTGTATTTTATTTTCTTTTTTTCTTAAGATCCAAACATGAGCTGTACGATGTAAGATACCTTGTTGATGTGCGATTTCTCTTTCTACTGTCTTTCCTGTTGGATTTCCTAATTCATCGCATATATCTAAAATTTCCATTTTATCATCTCCATTAAAATCATATTATCATCTTTCTTTACATTATAAAATGAGATGTTTAAAATAGATACGAAAAGAGGTAGAACAAATGAATAAATGTTGGTGCGGAAGTGGCTTAGACTATGAAGTTTGTCACCGCGAATTTGACAAAAAAATTTAATTATTACAAAAAAGAGGAGTGATGACACCTCCTAGATCAATGATTAAAAATCAACAACAAATTGAAGGAATCAAAAAAGCAGCTGTTGTAAATAACGGATTATTAGATTATATAGAAAAGAATATAAAAATTGGTATGTCGACTGAAGATATCGATGTACTTACAAGAGAATATTTAAAGGAACACAATGCACATTCTGCTGATTTAAATTATGAAGGCTATCCAAAAAGTATTTGTACATCTATTAATGATGTTGTTTGTCATGGTATTCCATCTCCAAATGTTATTTTAAAAGATGGAGATATTATTAACGTTGACGCTACAAGTGAATTAAATGGGTATTATGCTGATGCCTCTCGTATGTTTATGTTAGGTAATGTGTCTGAAGAAGCTAAAAAGCTTGTTAAAGCCACAAAAGAAGCGATGTATGAAGGGATGAAAGCTATCAAGCCATGGAAAAGTCATATTGGAGATATCGGTAAAGCAATTCAAAGATATGCACATATTAATGGCTATAGCGTCGTTGAAGAATTCTGTGGTCATGGTATTGGAATGACCATGCATGAAGATCCTTATGTCTTCCATTTTAAAACAAAAGAAGATACTGTTTTGATTGTTCCAGGAATGGTTTTTACAATTGAACCAATGCTTAATCAAGGAACAAGACATGTTCACTTAAATTATAATGATGATTGGACAGTTTATACAGACGATGGAAAACTTTCTGCTCAATGGGAACATACTTTCCTTGTTACAGAAGATGGTGTAGAAATTATTTCAAAATAAAAAGTCAGAAAATCTGACTTTTTTATTATGCCGTTTTTTCAACATATACGTGCTTTTTTAATATACTTTCTTCATAAACAAGATGTTGATAACAATCCTCACATAAATAATGAGTCACAACATCATACCGATTTCTATCAACACGAATCCGATGCTCTTGATGAATCTTTCTTAAACAATTGCCACAATAACAATCAATAATATAGGCAATAGCTTCATCTTCATTCCCATCACACCAATAAACACCATTTCTACAGGCAACAACAATTTTCTTACAAGCATTTAAGCTTATTTCTTCATTTTCAAACATTTCAATTGATTTTTCAACAACTGAATTCATTCCTAGACCAATACGATGACAACTCACTTTAACAACCCCTTTCCAGGGTTATTTTAACATCTCATTTTTGTTATTTCATTAGACAGATAGTCCAAAAACTGTAGTCCTCACGAACTACAGTTTTCTCTTATAAATCACAAATTCCTTTACCTTCTCCATAAACATCATACCAATCATTATTGAAATCATTCACTGCTTTTTCAATACTTGGATTCGCAAAAATTTGTTTTAAGACTTCTACTGGCGCTGTGATTGCTTGACTTCCATAATTGAAGGCATCTCTTACTTGTTGTACCCCTTTAAAGCTTGCTGCTAATATCTTACAATCATAACCATCTTGTACGATTCTATTTGATAGTTCATTGATGAGTTCCATTGGATCATTTCCTAGATTTCCTATTCTATTGACATAAGGTGCAATATAATCTGCTCCTGATGCTAATGCCATATAAGCTTGCATTAAATCATAGACAGCTGTAGCTGTTACATTGACTCCTTCTGACTTTAATTGTTTAATAGCTTTGACTCCTTCATAAGAAACAGGCACTTTGATATAAACTTGATCATCAATTTCTTCAATAATACGATGGGCTTCTTTAACGATTTCATCACATTCTTTTGAAATGACTTGAATATGAAGACTTCTTTCTTTTCCTATGATCTTTCTTACTTCTTTCATATGTTTAAAGAAATCTTTGGGACTTGTTTTTTTCACTATTGAAGGATTACTTGTTACTCCTACAATTGGCATATATTCTACTGCTTCTTTTATATCTTCTAAGTTTACTGTATCAATTATAAATTCCATTTTCTTTTCTCCTATTCTTTTATTAAGTTTTTTATTCCTGCTTGTAAAGCAACATCATAAAAATGTTGCATTTGTTTCTTGGTAAACATTTGATATGATTCTAATCTGTATTTTAAATTCACAAGTTCATATTTTGCTGAAGCTAAAGGATTATAATTCAGCATCTCATATTTTACTTCTGGATTTATTTGAATTAAAAATTTTACGATTTGATGAATATTTTCATCCGTTGCACTCATTGTTGGAATCAGTGGTGTTCTAATGATCACTTTATCTTTATATTCACTTTGTAAAACATACCGAATATTTTCTTTAATAAGTTGTGGTGATACATTTGTACAGGCTTGATGTTTTTGCTCATCAAATATTTTTAAATCTATATAAACTAAATCTAAATAAGGCAATGCCTTTTTTATAAGTTCTAATGATGTATAAAATGATGTTTCAATAGCTGTATGAATCTTTTCTTTCTGACATCTTTTTAAAATTTCAATAAGAAATTCACCTTGCATAAAGGGTTCTCCACCGGAAAATGTAACACCTCCTCCATGTTGAAAGAAAACTTCATCCTCTTTAATTTTATTCATTAATTTATCTAAAGTATACTCTTGACTATCATATTGAATAGCACCACTAGGACATGTTTTAATAACTTGATCAAAGTCTTGATGATTTTGAAAATATGGTCGATCGTTTTGATAATTAATTTGTTCTTTGAATTGTTGACAACATCTACAATGAATACATTTATTTTTAAAATAGATGACTTGTCTTTGAGTGTTTAATCCTTCTGGATTTTGACACCATAGACAACGAAGTGGACACCCCTTAAAAAAAATTTGTTGTTCTTAAACCACTGCCATCATGTATTGCAAATCTTTTAATATCAAAAACCAATGCTTTAGATATTTTCATAAGTTGTTCTTTCAATAATTTCATCTTGTAGCTTGCCAGCAAGTTCAACAAAGTATGCTGTATAACCAGCAACACGAATTGTCAACGATTGATGATTTTCAGGATGAACTTTAGCATCAAGCAAATCTTCTTTTCTAACAACATTAAATTGTACATGAGGTACTTTTAAATCCACAAAAGCACGTAAGAAATTTTCAAATTTCAAACAGCCTGTTTCTGTTTTAAAAAATTCTGGTAAGAATTTCATATTTAAAAGGCCACCATTCGTCGTACATGAATTATTAAGTTTTGAAACAGATTTTAAAACAGCTGTTGGGCCTTGTAGATCTCTACCATAGACAGGTGACATGCCTCCATCAGCAAGTGGTTTTAAAGCATTTCTACCATCTGGTGATGCTCCTACATTTTCACCCATTGGAACATGTGCAGAAACAGTATACATTCCTGTATGATAAGGGCCTCCTCGATAATTTGTATAACGTTTCATCTTTTCTCTAAAGTAACATGCCCATTGATTTCCAAGCTCATCGACCCACTTTACATCGTTTCCATATTTAGGCACTTTATTTAAAAGCATTGTTTGCATGATTTCATAGCCTTTAAAATCTTCTTGTAAAGCATTTAATAAATCATGTTGACTTATCATTTTATCATCATAAACAAGTTGTTTAATAGCTGCTAGAGAATCTGCAAGATTGGCTACTTGAATCATTTGAATACCTGATAGATTATATTTAGCTCCACCTTTAGTAACATCTAATCCTTTTTCTAAACAATCATCAATAACAGTAGATAGAAAAGCTGTTGGTAAATAATCTTGATGTGCTTTTTCTACAATCTTTTCTGCAGCCATCATTTTATCAATAAAATAATCAATTTGTTTTTGAAAAGCATTTTCTAAATCTTGATAAGTTTGATATGTTTCTAAACTTCCTAAATCTAATCCTATTTGTTGCTTTGTTAGTAAACATTTTCCATGATTCAAAGTAAGTTCTAATACTTTATTTAAATTAAACATGGCTGCATCAGACCATCCTAAATTGTTGCCATGTGTTGTCAGTTCAACACATCCAACAATAGCATAATTACGTGCATCTTTTTCTTCAATTCCTAAATCTTCAATCATTGGTTGAATAATAGCTTCATCATTGAAAAATTGTGGCATACCACTTCCAAGTGAAACAACTTTAATAGCAGCTTGCATTAATTCATGGCTAGAATTTTTATTAAGTCTTACAGATAAATTAGGTTGTGGTAATCCTAAATGCTCTTGTGCTTTTAAACAAAGTAAAGAAAGATCATTATATGTATCATTTCCCTTTTCATCCACGCCTCCTATCGCAATATTAAATCCTATTGGAAATCCAGCAAAATATTTAGCACTATTTTGATTTCTTAAATAAACAACTTGATTAAATTTCAACCACAAACATTCTAATATTTCTAAAGCTTCTTGTTTAGTAAGACTACCTTTTTCTATATTTCTTTGATAATAAGGATAAAGATATTGATCCATTCTCCCTGGTGAAAAAGAAGAAGCATTGGATTCCATATGTAATATCACAAATAAAAACCATAAAGATTGCACCGCTTCATGAAAACTTTCTGGAGGTCTTTTAGAAAGATTCATACAAATCTTTCCCACTTCTTTTAATGATTCGATTTTTTCCCTTTCAATCAAATCATGATATCTTTGCATAAAATGAACTGCTCCTTCTAATACAAGAATCGTACATTCATAAAATTCTTTTTGTTCATCTTTACAATTCTTTAATTTTTCTTTTGCTTTTTCCATTAAACCTTGAGGACCAAGTTTTAACCATAAAGCACTATCAGGACAAATATGACCTTGAGCATGATCCTTTTGATTAATTTTTACTACTTTACTTATTTCATTAATTTCTTTTCCATAAGTCCCTTTAATTGCATCTTCTAAAGATTTTCCTTTCCAATAAGGATAAATCTTTTCTCTAAATTCTTTAATATCTTCTTCTTTTACTAAAAACTGATCTTGTGGTCTTGTTGGTAACATTTCAAATTCTTGATTGATCCAAGAACAACCACTTTCAGGAAAAACCACTCCATAACGTACACCCTTTGTACGATTTCCAACAATCAACTCTTCATCTTCAACAGAAATCTCTAATTCCTCTAATGCTGCTTTTAAAGAAAGAGCTCTTTTTTTAGGAATAGATAATTTCTCATTTTCTTGATAAACACGTGTAATGATTCGTGCCTGTTCAATAGAAGCATAACGTTTACTGCTCAACATCTTTTCTTTTAAATCAGAAATTCTTTTTGTTTGATATAAACAATTCATAACACGCCTCCTTTTATTGCTTTTTATTATTACAAGGGTATTATAAGTTATAAAACAATAATATTCAATAATCGTTTTATTGTTTTTACATAAAAAAAGAAATCATTAAATGATTTCTAATCCATACTCCATTATTTTTTCCTTAAAAGGACTTCCTAACTCTTGTTCACCAATATATCCGGTAAATTCACTTAAATGCCCAAAAACATAATTCCCATCCAAATTGAACTTTTCATTTTCTGCCACAAGATAACATTTTTTACTTGCATCCATGACTTCTTTTTTTGTAAGTCCATCTTCAACATCATACGTTGTAACCTTATCATCATGAATATTCATGCCTACTGTTCCAATAAAAGCAAGATCAAAACGATAATTGTGAATTTGTTCAATTGTCAATGCACCAATAAAGCCATCTTTAGCACGATTAAAATGTCCTCCAATAAAAATAAGATTTACATGATGATCACCTTGTTTAAATAATTGCATAATATCAATCATATTAGTAACAATAGTGAGTGGTATATTTTTTTGATAAATACATTTAGCAAGTTCTAAATTCACGGTAGAAATTCCTAAAAATATCACTGTATTTTCTTCTATTAATTCAACTGCTTTTTTAGCAATAATTTTCTTTTGAGTTAAGCGCACACTCATACGTTCATCTACATGATAAGCATGAAGATTCTTTCTTACTTGCATAGCCCCGCCATGAATCCGTTTTAAAAGTCCTTCTTTTTCTAAAGCTGTTAAATCTTTACGAATACAATCCTCTGTGACTTCAAAATCAACAGCTAATTCTTTAACTTTTACTTTTCCATCAGTATTTAATCTTGCCAGTATTTGTTCATGTCTTTCTTGTTGAAGCATCTTTATCAACCTCTCTTTAAAGTCATTTTATCATATTCAAAATATCTTGAAAATGAATACCTCTTATCCTCAACTTGATAAAATACGCAAAAATACATTTTTTACTTGATAAAATATGTAAAAATTACATAATTTTATCAAGTTAGATACTTTTCTATAAAAAATAAGGACTACAATGAGTCCTTAATGATTGGTAAAACAACCTTAAATGTTGTTCCTTTACCTAATTCACTTTCTAAATGAATTGTTCCTTTATAATATTGAACAATGTGTTTTACAATTGCAAGTCCAAGACCTGTACCACCTGTTTCCTTATCACGCCCTGCATCACATCTAAAGAAACGTTCAAAGACACGCCCTTGATCAATAAGTGAAATTCCACGACCTGTATCACTTACTTCAATAATGTAGTCTTGATCAACAAGATAAGAATGAATATTTAAATTTCCTTTTTGTTTATTATATTTTACTGCATTATTAATCAGGTTATTCATTAATTGTTGGACATGTTGATGATTTGCGAGATATGTTTGTGGTGTTAAATCACATATAACTTTAATTTCTCTTTTTTCTATTTCTACTTTTAATGATTCTAAAATATCATCAACAATTGGTTGGAGATGAACAGGATGTTTAATGACTTCAATATCTTTATTTTCAAGTCTTGAAATCATTAAAATATCACCTATCAATTGTGACATATGATCAACTTCTTTTTGTATTTTATCAAGAGATTGTTTTCTTACTTTAGGATCATCAATCATTCCTGCTTGTAATAATTCACTATAACCTCTAATGGATGTCATAGGTGTTTTAAGTTCATGGGAAACATTTGAGAAAAATTCTTGTCTCATTTTTGTAGCATTAACAGATTCAGTAACATTTACAAAGAGCAAAGTCACTCCATATTCTACTTTAGCAAGATGGCAATCATAGACTTCTTCATCTTTTTTAGAGTAACGATTTTAGGTTCTACACCGATATTTTCTAATTGATCTATAATTTGGTGATCGAAGATAAAATCTTGGATAGGTTGATTCACTTCCATTTTATCACTAAAAAGTTGTTTAGCTTTTTTATTGATCATAAGTATTTCATAATTTGTATCTAATAAAATGAACCCTTCATTCATTTTATCAAGAATACTATTTATTTTTAATCTTTCATTTTTCAAAGTTTTTAGCGTTTTTCTTATTGTATCTGCTTGTTCTTTAAGTTTTGTCGCAATAACATTAAATTCTTCATATTGATAATGATCAAAACTTAAATAACGATTATCATTAATTTTAGAAACCTCTTCACTAATTTCTTCTAATGGTTTAGTAAGTGTTCTAGAAAAACGATAAGAAAGAGCTAAAGCAACACATAATGATAAAGCAGCACTAATAAATAATGGTTCTAAAAGTGGTCCTATATTATCAAAGATACCATTATAAGGAATCGCAATACGAACAACATAACTACGATGATAATAAGCCACATACATCATATTCTTTTTAACAGTTGAAGAATAACGTGTCGCATAGCCAAACTGATCACTTAAAGCTTCTTTAAATTCACTACGTCTACTATGATTTTCTTGAATCCCCTCTTTATCACTATCCGCTAAAACATTTCCTTCTTTATCAATAATTGTAAGTCGAGTATCTTTTGTATAAGCTAAATCATTAAGTTTCTCTACTTGATTATCTAAAGGTTTTTGATAATCAATTTGATTTTCTACAAGCTTTACCGTATAGTACATATCTTTTCTTGTTGTTTGCATCATTTGATCAGAAAGAATCACCATTGAAACACTTGAAGAAAATAATAACGTAATAATTAAAACTGTTGCAAAATATTTAAATAGAGCTTTATTCATCTTATTTCACTTCCTCAACATAGCGGTATCCTACACCTCTAATAGTTTTAATATACTTACTTCCATCATCATCCAATTTAGCTCTTAAAGCACGAATATGCACATCTAAAACTCTTGATTCACCAATAAAATCATACCCCCAAATATGATTTAAAATTTCATCTCTTTCTACGACACGTGTATGATTTTCTACCAAATATAAAAGTAGTTGGTACTCTTTATTGGTAAGTTCCATGACTTGTCCATTATGCATCACTGTTCTTGTTTGTTTATCAATTTTTAAAGTTTGACTTTCGATAATTGGCGCTGCTTTAGGAGCATGTCTTCTAAGCAAAGAACGTACTCTAGCTTGTAACTCTAAAACACCAAATGGTTTGGTCATATAATCATCACTACCACTATCTAAACCATTGACTTTATCAATTTCTCGGTCCTTCGCACTTAAAATCAAAATAGGTAATTCTTGATCAGTTTCACGTATCTTTTTGATAGCATCAATTCCTGAAATGCCAGGTAACATTAAATCAAAAACAGCTAGATCCACTTGATCATTTTCCATACTTTTTAAAGCATCTAAAGCATTAGAAAATTGTTTAACATTATACCCTGCACTTGTTAAAGCTAAATCTATAATTTCTCTAATATTTTCATCATCTTCTACTACATATATACATTCTTTCATTATTTCCACATCCTTTACATTATCTTAACATAGCAAAGGGGTGGTTATGTTAAGTTTAGGTTAAAAGTTGATTAGAAATAAAAGAACTTATACGATGTATAAGCTCAAACGGTTATTTGTCAAAAATCACTTTTAGATGTGCATAATCTTCAAAATATTCAACATTCATATCTTGATTTATTTTATCAATGTTATTTTCTTTATTTTCTACAAATAAATCTAATTGAACATATGCTTCATATTCAATCAATTTTATTTCTAAATATGTTTTATCTGATTGTTCAAAAAAAATTTGGAAATAGTATTAATTATTTTATCACAATTATTAAAATCTTTAAAAAACGAATCATTTCCGATGTTTATCAATAATTTACTTTTGTATCAAATTGAGATTTTATTAGGTAAAATATAATCATTCAATAATGTATCAAATATATAATTATTTGTCATGATATTTGTTTTCTCATCTAACAAATCATAAAAATGCTCTACC
>ENA-OQHL01001461-OQHL01001461.1-human-gut-metagenome-genome-assembly--contig:-NODE-1461-length-11864-cov-2.105223_pt1 | contig 11864 bp, 16 predicted proteins | sample MGYA00242565_ERZ504723 | MGnify/ENA primary metagenome ERZ504723 (study PRJEB26092, sample SAMD00036211) | human gut metagenome | host: Homo sapiens | study: EMG produced TPA metagenomics assembly of...
GGACAAGCTTCAGGAGGTGGCCGGTAAAGTATCCACGGACTTTAATAAGAAAGCGGTACAGGAACTCTATGACCAACTGATGTCCATGAGCAGGAAACTGCAGTATCAGCAGTTGGTCAAGGCAGGGGCCCTGGGCAGGCTTCCATTTATCGGGGTGTCCTCCCTGGATGACAAGAACGCGAGGATCGTATTCCCGGGAACGGAGGGCGCATACAGCCAGGCGGCCACTAAGAATTACTTTGGGGAGGACTGCAACAACTTTTACGTGCGGACCTTCCGGGACGCCATGGAAGCCATCGAAGAAGGAGCGGCGGACTTTGCCGTGCTTCCCATCGAGAACTCTACGGCGGGCTCTGTGGATGAGATGTATGACCTGCTGGTGGAATTTGAAAACTATATCGTAGGAGAGACAATCATCCCGATCGTCAATACGCTTGCCGGTCTTCCGGGAACAGAGTTGTCGGATATCCAGCGAGTTTACTCAAAAGGCGTGGCTCTGATGCAGGCATCCCGCTTCCTGGACGAGCACGGCGACTGGCAGCAGATCAGCGTGGCCAATACGGCGATCGCGGCAAAGAAGGTGCTGGATGAGCAGGATAAGACCCAGGCGGCCGTGTGCAGCGCATATGCGGCCAAAGTGCATGGCCTGGCGGTGCTGGCGGACAATATCAATGATGATCAGGGAAACTCCACCCGATTCATCGTAGCCACCAACCAGAAGATATTCCTGAAAGACGCGAAGAAGATTAGCATCTGCTTCGAACTGCCGCATGAGAGCGGCTCATTGTACCACCTGCTGTCTCATTTCATATATAATGACCTGAACATGACCAGGATCGAATCCAGGCCGGTAGAAGGTAAGAACTGGGAATACCGCTTCTTTATAGACTTCGAAGGAAATCTGGCGGATCCGGCGGTAAAAAACGCGATCCGCGGCCTGCGGGAAGAAAGCATTAATTTGAAGATACTGGGAAATTATTAAGAGGTGAGGCAAATGAGAACGAATGAACTGATGCTGTACAAACATATGGAAGAAGGCCAGATATTAAATGATATGACCTTCCTGATGGAGAACTACGCCAACGATTATTATAATATGGAAGACATGAAAGGCCTCCTCTTTGACTTGGTCAATGAGATTCTGGAATTGGCGGTCAGCCATGGATTCGAAGGAAACCTGTGGCACAATTACCTGACCTACCTTCTTGCCAGCCACGAGAATGCATACAGCACCTCCTGCGAGATCGTAGGGCCGGTGGAGGGAAGCATCAACGAAGTGGCCCTCCATGACTTCGCTATCTTTAAGGAACTCTTTGACTATGGTTTTCAGGCGCTGGAAGAGACCATGGGCGTGGATTGCCTGTCAATGATCCGGGACTATGCAGGTACCAGCGGACACGGCAAGATATTTAACCAGAGAATCCGGGACCGCATCTGCGACCTGAGCAGAAGCCTTGCCAAGGCCGAAACGCCGGGAAAGTTCAAGGATATCCTGACCCAGTTTTATAAAGAATTCGGCGTGGGCAAATTCGGGCTTCACAAAGCCTTCCGAATCGAGCATAGGGAAGAGGGTACCGAGATCGTGCCGATCACCAAGATTGCCCATGTGCATCTGGATGACTTGGTAGGATACGAGATTGCCAAGAAGAAGTTGATCGACAATACGAAAGCCTTTGTGGAAGGAAGAAAAGCCAACAACTGCCTGCTTTTCGGTGACGCGGGCACGGGAAAGTCATCCTCCATCAAGGCGATTCTGAACCAGTATTATGACCAGGGCCTTCGGATGATAGAAGTCTATAAGCACCAGTTCCAGGATCTGAACGATATCATTGCTCAGATTAAGAACCGCAATTATAAATTTATCATCTATATGGATGACCTGTCCTTTGAAGAATTTGAGATCGAATACAAATACTTGAAAGCCGTGATTGAAGGCGGACTGGAGCGAAAGCCGGAGAACGTGCTGATCTACGCCACCTCCAACAGGCGCCACCTGATCAGGGAGACCTTCAAGGACAAGGCAGACCGGGACGAAGAACTGCATACCAATGACACGGTGCAGGAAAAACTCTCCTTGGTCGCCAGATTCGGCGTGACCATCTATTTCGGAAAACCAGATAAGAAAGAATTCCAGGAGATCGTGCGAAAACTGGCACAGAAAAGCGGCATAGACATGCCGGAAGAAGAACTCCTTCTGGAAGCCAACAAGTGGGAATTAAGCCACGGCGGCCTGTCCGGCCGGACAGCGCAGCAGTTCGTGGATTATCTGGCCGGAATGCGGTAAGAAGGACGAATAGAGGAACAGATAAATAAGTATAGGAAAGGAGCGTGGAACAGATATCCGCGCTCCTTTCTTAAGTTTGTTGTAGCAGAGGATGGGAATAGAAATTGTAGAATGTGGTAGAGAAATTGAAAGGAATTATGACTGGCCCGGCTTTTCATGCCGGGCCAGTCGAAACTTAGAAAGGATATTATAATGCAAAGGTTCCAATAATCTGGCCGATCTGTACGATATTGCTTCTACCTGTAAATTCAAACTTGACTTTGCCAAGACCGCTGAAATACATTTCCAGTTCGCTGTCCATATCAAATACGCCTGCAGTCTCTACGGAGAAAGCCGTTATTTTAGAATAGGGAAGAGAAGAAAAGTCTTTTTTCTTGCCGGTCATTCCTTGTATATTAACTGCGATTACTCGCTTGTTCGTGAATACACAGTAGTCTCTCATGGCTTTATAAGCACCGATGACCTCCTCGCCATTGATTAACAGTGGCTGGACTTCTGCAAATATTGATCCGGGGTCTATCTCTTTCATTTTTACATATTCGCTGTTCTTAAAATCAATCATTCCTGTTACCTCTCTTTCGCTTTTGTTTTTCATAAATTATTTTGTTAAAAATTTTCTGACTGGAACTAGGTATATTATATATTATTTTGTAGAATTTGCATATACTAATAAAGTGAATTATGAAGAATATTGTTGAGAAATATAATTTCAGATGAAAACGCTCCATGTATAAAGTTGTATAATAGATTCATATATTTGAAACGATAGACAATGACATTATAACCAAACGCCGCGCAGTTAGTCCTGCACGGCCTTTATATTGGAAATATCGGAATCAATCATCAGGGAATAGTTGGTATAATACACCACGAATCCGGGTTTTGAACTGTTTGGCTTTTTCACATGTTTCTTCTGAATATAGTCGATTTCCACTTTGGGAGCTGTGCGTCCGCTGGAGTAGTAGGCAGCCAGTCGTCCTGCTTCTTCAAACGTTCTGTCAGGCAGTTCTTCGTTGTTGCTTTTGACAATAACATGGGAGCCGCCATTTTCTTTGCGTGGAACCACCAGTCATTGCCGGTGGCAAACTTAAAGGTCAGCTCTTCGTTCTGGTAGTTATTTTTTCCTACATAAATATGATAGCCGTCACTGGAAATATAGTGAAGAGGCTTGGATTTTTCCAGAGCTTTTTTCTTTTTGGTGTAATGCCTTTTTAATATAACCGCACTCGGTCAGTTCTTCTTTAATCTGGGACAGGTCGCTTTCTGTCAGTGCAATATCCAGAGCCGTGCTGACAGACTCCAAATGCAGGATTTCTTCATGGGTTTCTTTTAACTGTTCTTCCAAAGCCTGGGCAGTTCGTTTCAGTTTGTTATAACGGTCAAAATATTTCTTGGCATTTTCCTGGGGTGTCAGAGTATTGTCCAGCGGAATGGTAATCTCTTCGTTGGTGTAGTAATTCAAAGCCTGGAGGATTTGCAGCCGCTTTCCAGATTGTAGCCGTAGGTATTAATCAGCTCCCCATAGACTTTGTACTTATCCATTTTCTCTGTATCTTTCATCTGCTTTGTCTGCAAATCGTATTTTTTGCGGTTGCGTTCCAAAGCGGTCTGGACAATTCGGCGCAGGTCGGCGGATTTCTGGCGGATTCGGGTAATCTGGTCTTTTTGTGCGTAGTATTGTTCCAACACAGTGGATATGGAAGGAAAGTCTCTTTTTTTCCGCTGTGGTGTACTTAGTCAGAGGAATGGCTGCATATTCCAGAGGTTCCCCTTTTTTCATTGTATACAATATTAGGCTGAAAATCGCCGTTTTTTACATCCTCCATGACACGGGTGAAGGTGTGAAACAGGTGTTCCCGTGCAGTTTCGCTAAGGGCCTGGGGAGAGAGACTTCCGTCCACAGAAGCGCGAAAACAGATTTCCTCAGCAATACAGGGGCTGATACCTGTCAGGGAGGTATAAATTCCTTTGGCTATGGCCGTAGGTTTGGTATATACCATGCTGTAAAAGGTTTCCTGGGTCATGGTCAGTGGATTTGCTTTCTCCTGAGTTTTTGGAAGAAAATAGTCTCTTCCGGGCAGAACTTCCCGGACAGAACTGACATTACAGGACACATGCTTGATACTGTCCAGAATCATGCGATTTTCATTCAGGAAAATAATATTGCTGTGTTTGCCCATGATCTCCACGATCAGATCCTTGCGGCAAAGATCGCCAAGCTCATCCAGATGCTCGATTGTAAAATGAATGATCCGTTCTAGTTTGGGCTGCCAGATATCCACGATCCTGCCGTTTGCAATGTGCTTTCTCAAAAGCATACAGAAATTGGGAGCAGTCATGGGACTTGGTTTATTCGCGTCAGTGAGATATATGAGCGGAAGAGATGCACTTGCAGAAATGGAAAGCCGTCTCTGTCCCTTAGGGGATTTGATCGTCAGCAGAAGCTCGTCTGCCTCCGGCTGTGCGATCTTTGCAATTCTTCCGTTTAAAAGCTGTTCTTTTAATTCGTGGACCAGATTGGCCACGACAATTCCGTCAAAAGCCATAAAAAAATTCCTTTCTTTTGGTTGGTTTCGTTTAACTTGATTATTGTATCACAGAATTCGGACAAGTGGTACCTGAAATCGGGAATTTCTGGAGTGAAAGCTTGACCAAACAGCATAAATAAGAGTATACTGGTAACAGAATTTCAAGAAAATGACAGAGGACAAAGACATGATAAAAAGTATGACAGGTTTTGGACGATGTGAAATTCAAAAAGAGTCCAGAAAATTTACGGTAGAGTTAAAAAGTGTGAACCACAGATATCTGGATGTAAATATCCGGATGCCGAAAAAGCTGAATTTTTTTGAGACGGCGATCCGTACGCTTTTAAAGCAGTATGCCAACCGTGGGAAGGTAGACATTTTTATTTCCTGTGAGGATTTGTCACAGCAGCAGATGATGCTGAAGTATAATGCTGCACTGGCAGCGGAATATATGCGTTATTTCCGTCAGATGAGCGAGGAGTTTCACATTGCAAATGATGTGAAAGTATCTGCATTGTCCCACTATCCGGAGGTACTTACAATGGAAGAGCAGACAGAGGATGAAGAGATTCTCTGGAGCGGGCTCAAAGAGGCGCTGGAGGGAGCGTTTGGACAGTTTGTGGAAACCAGAGTTTTGGAAGGTTCTCACTTAAAAGAAGATATCCTTCAGAAGCTCTCCGGTATGGAATCACTTGTGGAACAGGTGGAAGCACGTTCTCCTCAGATTGTGGCAGAGTATCGTGCAAAGCTGGAAGAAAAAGTAAAAGAATTACTTGCGGACGCGCAGGTTGAAGAGAGCCGGATTGCAGCGGAAGTGATTCTGTTTGCGGACAAGATCTGTACGGATGAAGAAGTTGTTCGTTTGAAAAGTCATATCGCACATATGAGAAATACACTGGAAGAGTCGGAGGGAATCGGGCGTAAGCTGGATTTCATCGCACAGGAGATGAACCGGGAGGCGAATACGATTTTATCCAAGGCGAATGATCTGGAAGTTTCGAATTATGCCATCGGACTAAAGACAGAGATTGAAAAAATCAGAGAACAGATACAAAATATTGAATAACCAGGAGATAAAGGAGAAATTTTAAAGAGATGAATCAGAGAGGGATTTTGATCGTTGTATCCGGATTTTCAGGGGCAGGAAAAGGAACACTGATGAAAGAATTGATGAAGCGTTATGAGGAAACTTATGCACTTTCTGTTTCTGCCACCTACACGAAATCCAAGAGAAGGAGAAGTGGATGGAAGGGAATATTTTTTCAAAACAACCGAAGAATTTGAAAAAATGATTGCGAAAGAAGAGCTGATAGAGTATGCTAGATACGTGGAAAATTATTATGGAACACCGCGTACCTATGTAGAACAGCAGCTGGAAGCGGGAAAAGATGTGTTATTTTGGAGATTGAGATTCAGGGAGCGCTCAAGGTAAAGGAACGCTTTCCGGACACATTGCTTTTGTTTGTGACGCCGCCGTCTGCCAAAGAGCTGCGCAGACGTCTGGTCGGAAGAGGGACAGAGACCATGGAGGTGATCGAGTCCAGACTGGCAAGGGCAGTGGAGGAGTCAGAGTACATGGATCAGTATGATTATCTGGTGATTAATGATGATCTGGATGTCTGTGTATCCGAGATGCATAAGATCATCCAGGGAGAGCATCAAAGAAGTTTCCGTAATGAGAGCTTTATTCAGAGTATGAAACAGGATTTAAAAGGGAATGTGAAAGGAGACAGATAGAATATGTTACATCCATCTTATACAGATTTGATGAAGGTCGTAAATCAGGACGTTGAGGAAGGGGAATCAAAGGTTGTAAACAGCCGGTATTCCATTGTTATGGCAACGTCCAAAAGAGCGAGACAGTTGATTGACGGAGATCTTCCGATGGTACATGCAAAGGCAGGAGAGAAACCTCTGTCAATTGCAATTGAAGAGATGAATGCAGGCGAACTCAAGATTCTGGCAGAAAACGCAGAAGAGGAATAGGCATAGAAAGAGAAGATAAGGGGCAGATGCCATATGGTATCTGCCTTTCTGACTGTTGAAAAAAGGAGAAAAATGTAAATATGAATATACTTTTTATTTCCCTCGGGTGTGATAAAAATCTGGTGGACACAGAAGTGATGCTGGGGATGCTGGCATCCAGAGGATATCAGATGGTAGAGGAAGAGACACAGGCAGATGTGATCGTGATCAATACCTGCTGTTTTGTCCACGATGCCAAAGAGGAGAGTATTCAGAACATTCTGGAGATGGCAGAATATAAAAAAGAGGGCAGATTAAAAGCCCTGATTGTTACAGGATGTCTGGCACAGCGCTATCGTCAGGAGATTTTAGATGAGATCCCGGAAGTGGATGCAGTGCTTGGAACGACTGCATACGACAAGATTTTAGATGCGATTGACGAGGCACTAAAGGGGCACCATACACTGACATTGGCCGATACAGATCTCCTTCCGGAAGTGGAGACAAAACGTCTGGTGACTACGGGCGGTCATTTTGCGTATCTGAAAATCGCAGAAGGGTGCGACAAGCATTGTACGTATTGTATTATTCCAAAGATCCGTGGAAATTTCCGGAGTGTGCCGATGGAGCAGCTCCTGTCAGAAGCAGAATATCTGGCAGAACAAGGGGTAAAGGAACTGATTCTGGTTGCACAGGAGACAACCTTGTACGGAAAAGATCTTTATGGTGAAAAATCTTTGCACAAACTCTTGAGAGAGCTGTGTAAAATTTCAGGAATCCGCTGGATTCGAATTTTATATTGTTATCCGGAAGAAATTTATGATGAACTGATTCAGACGATTAAGGAAGAACCAAAAATCTGTCATTATCTGGATCTTCCAATCCAGCATGCCAATGATGAGATTCTCAAACGTATGGGAAGAAGAACGACAAAACAGGAACTGATAGATATCATCAGTAAGCTCAGGAGAGAAATTCCGGATATCGCGCTTCGCACCACATTGATCACGGGATTCCCGGGAGAAACGAAAGAGCAGCATGAGGAACTGATGGAGTTTGTGGATGAGATGGAATTTGACAGACTCGGTGTGTTTACTTATTCTCCGGAGGAGGATACTGCAGCTGCGAGGATGGAAGGGCAGATCGAGGAAGAAGTCAAGGAAGAACGCCAGGCTGAACTGATGGAACTGCAGCAGGAAATTGCGTTTGATACTGCGGAAAATATGGTCGGAAAAGAAGTGCTTGTGATGATCGAAGGAAAAGTAGCAGATGAAAATGCATATGTGGGAAGAACATACAGAGATGCGCCGAATGTGGACGGTTTGATTTTTGTTAACACAGAGGAAGAACTGATGTCCGGTGATTTTGCAAAGGTAAAAGTATCGGGAGCAGTGGATTATGATTTGATAGGAGGTCTTATCTGATGAATTTACCGAATAAACTGACGGTTCTGCGAGTGCTGATGGTACCGTTTTTTGTGCTGTTTATGCTGACAGATCTTGGTGGAGTGGCGAACAAATGGATCGCACTGGCGATTTTTGTGGTGGCCAGTCTGACCGATCTGCTGGATGGAAAAATTGCCAGAAAATATAATCTGGTCACAAATTTTGGAAAGTTTATGGATCCGCTTGCGGATAAACTGCTGGTATGTTCAGCAATGATCTGTCTGATCGAAAAAGGAAGTCTGGCGGCATGGATCGTGATCGTGATCATTGCCAGAGAGTTTATTATCAGTGGATTCCGTCTGGTGGCGTCTGACAATGGAATTGTGATCGCGGCAAGCTACTGGGGTAAATTCAAGACAGTCTTTCAGATGGCGATGGTCATTGTACTGATCATGGATCTGGGTGGTGCTTTTGATGTGATCGGGCAGGCACTGATCTGGATTTCACTGGCACTTACGATCATTTCACTGATTGATTATGTGGCAAAAAATATTCAGGTACTGACCAACGGAGGCATGTAAGATGTATACAGACTGGCTTTTAAAAATGAAGGAAAATGAAGCGCAGACGACATTGGAAGAGCGTGTGGTGGAATTGCTTGCTGAACACAAAATGACAGTCACTACAGCGGAATCCTGCACAGGCGGCCTGATCGCAGCAACGCTGGTGAATGTTCCAGGGGCATCTGACGTATTGAATGAAGGGTATATCACATATTCCAATGAAGCAAAGATACGTCTTGTAAACGTTTCCCCGGAGACATTAGAGCGTTATGGAGCAGTCAGTTCCCAGACAGCAAAAGAAATGGCGAATGGAGCAGCAAAGGCGGCAAAAGCAGAGGCTGCTCTAAGCGCTACGGGAATTGCGGGACCGGGAGGAGGAACAGAGGAAAAGCCGGTAGGTCTGGTTTATATCGGCTGTTCTGTGAACGGAAAGACAACTGCGAAAAGATGTGTTTTTGATGGAAACCGTATGGAAAACAGGCAGCATACAGTGGAAACTGCATTGGAAATGCTTGTGGAAGCACTGGAAAATCTGGAAAAATAGAAAGTGATAATTGACGAATGTCGGAATTTGTGAGAGAATGTAAACGAATACGGCGTTAAGAATTTATCAAAGCCGCAGAGGGAAACCTCAAATAATACACAATTACATATGTTGAAAGGAGTTTTAACATGATTTATTCACACGAAGTAGAAATGATGTGTCCGGTAGCTCAGGGAGCAAATCACGGACCAGCTCCAATCCCAGAAGAAGCAAAATGGGTGCAGGCAAAAGAAGTTAAAGATATCTCAGGACTGACACACGGTGTAGGCTGGTGTGCTCCACAGCAGGGAACATGTAAGCTGACACTGAACGTAAAAGAAGGTATCATCCAGGAAGCACTGGTTGAGACAATCGGATGTTCAGGAATGACTCATTCTGCAGCTATGGCATCTGAAATTCTTCCGGGAAAAACAATTCTCGAAGCTCTGAACACAGACCTTGTCTGTGATGCAATCAACACAGCTATGAGAGAATTATTCCTGCAGATCGTATACGGACGTACACAGAGTGCATTCTCTGAAGATGGACTTCCGATTGGTGCAGGACTGGAGGATCTCGGAAAAGGACTTCGTTCTCAGGTTGGTACAATGTACGGAACTCTTGCAAAAGGACCTCGTTACCTGGAAATGGCTGAAGGTTATGTAACAGGTATCGCTCTGGATGAGAATAATGAAATTATCGGATACAAATTCGTAAGCCTTGGTAAATTCACAGACTTCATTAAAAAAGGTGATACACCAAACGAAGCATGGGAAAAAGCACAGGGACAGTATGGACGCGTGGATGATGCAGTTAAGATCATCGACCCAAGACAGGAATAGGCGATAGGAGGACTTAAAATGGCTTTATTTGAATCATATGAAAGACGAATTGATAAAATCAATGCTGTATTAAACAGCTACGGAATTGCTTCTATCGAAGAAGCTGAAAAAATCACAAAAGATGCTGGACTGGATGTTTACAATCAGGTAAAAGGAATCCAGCCGATCTGTTTTGAAAATGCATGCTGGGCTTACATTGTAGGTGCTGCTATCGCAATCAAAAAAGACTGCAGAAGAGCTGCTGACGCTGCTGCTGCAATCGGAGAAGGTCTTCAGGCATTCTGTATCCCTGGATCTGTTGCAGACCAGAGAAAAGTAGGTCTTGGACATGGTAACTTAGGAAAAATGCTTCTGGAAGAAGAGACAGACTGTTTCGCATTCCTCGCAGGACATGAGTCTTTCGCAGCCGCAGAAGGTGCAATCGGTATTGCTGAAAAAGCGAACAAGGTTCGTAAAAAACCACTTCGTGTTATCTTAAATGGTCTTGGAAAAGATGCAGCAAAGATCATTTCCAGAATCAACGGATTTACATATGTTCAGACAGAGTATGACTACTACACAGGAGAATTAAAAGAGGTTTCCCGTACAGCATATTCTGACGGACTTCGTTCTAAAGTAAACTGCTACGGAGCAAATGATGTACGTGAAGGTGTTGCGATTATGTGGAAAGAGGGCGTAGACGTATCTATCACAGGTAACTCTACAAACCCGACACGTTTCCAGCATCCAGTTGCAGGAACATACAAAAAAGAATGCATCGAAGCAGGAAAGAAATACTTCTCAGTTGCTTCAGGTGGTGGTACAGGACGTACACTTCACCCAGACAACATGGCAGCAGGACCGGCTTCTTACGGTATGACAGATACATTAGGACGTATGCACTCTGACGCACAGTTTGCAGGATCTTCTTCTGTACCGGCTCACGTAGAGATGATGGGACTGATCGGCGCTGGTAACAATCCGATGGTTGGAATGACTGTTGCTGTTGCAGTAGCGATCGAGGAAGCAGCGAAAGAAGGTAAATTCTAAGAAACAGCGGAAAATCGCAGGTTTTGAAGAGTATAAGGACGTGTAAGAGTGTATAGATAAGTGGTAATTTGCAGACTATTTGCACATTACTTGAACACACCTATTTGCACACAGTTCTAAACTGACAGATGGAGAGTTTATCAATAAGATAGCTCTCCATTTTTGTACGAAAATTCAGAGCATGAGATGTGCATGAAAATCAAATTTTACAAAATGGTTCTTTTCGGTGTTATACTAAAATCAGAGATTTAGAGAAGGGGACAGATGTTTCCGATGTGATCGAGATGAAAGATTATAAGGAAACATTATCAAGAACAAGAGACGTGATCAAGAAGACTGCTTATGGGGGTAGAATTTGTCGTGTTAGGGATTGAAAATCAGCAGCATATCCATTATGCAATGCCGCTGAGACACATGATATATGATGCCATGGGCTACTTGAAAGATACACGCAATTATAAAAGATTAGATGTGAAATCGTCAGATCCTGATGAATTTTTATCGAAAATGCGAAAAGAAGACAGGATGCAGCCGTTTTTTCAGATTATAAAATGAATTTGCTGGAGGTAAGAGATTCTGCAGGATATGCCTTTCGGAATGAAGATGTGCAGAGCGCATTTGAGATCACACGAGAAGTATTTGCAGGAAATTTTGCTGGGATTCCGGGAAAAATTACAGTGATAAGAGAATTAGTTCAGAAGCTCTGTCTTTGATTGGTCAGATGGCAGGTTCCACAGAACTGATT
>ENA-OQHL01001462-OQHL01001462.1-human-gut-metagenome-genome-assembly--contig:-NODE-1462-length-11855-cov-5.639751_pt1 | contig 11855 bp, 8 predicted proteins | sample MGYA00242565_ERZ504723 | MGnify/ENA primary metagenome ERZ504723 (study PRJEB26092, sample SAMD00036211) | human gut metagenome | host: Homo sapiens | study: EMG produced TPA metagenomics assembly of...
ATATTTTTGTATGTGCAATTCATATGATGTTGGGGTCAAAAGCCCCCACCTATGAGCAAGCTTATGCGGGTTTAGACCCTTTGACTCTGGTATCATTATATAATAATATTACACACGATTAGCTGTAATGTAAATGAATTTATAATTATATATTAATGACAGATTATTAGTGTATACATGTACATTGTGTATATACAATTAGCTTAAAAGTGTTATTATAAATAAAGCTATAAGTGATTTTAATGTTAAATGATTATAATAGTGAATAACTTTAAAAGAGTAATGAGGAGGTACGCATATGGGTACAGTGGTAAGACTTGAAGATTATTGCAAGTCATTCAAAAGTGCTGAGGTATTAAAGAATATTAACCTGACACTAGAGAGCGGGAAAGTTATAGGACTTAAAGGTAAGAATGGTTCAGGTAAGACAATGCTTATGAGGGCTATAAGCGGGCTTATACTTCCAACATCAGGAAAGGTATACATTAACGATAAGGAGCTTGGCAGGCACATTTCATTTCCGCCAAGTATAGGGATTTTAATTGAGAATCCTTCATTTATAAGCAATTATACAGGTTTTAAGAACCTAAAGATACTTGCATCTATCCAGAACCGTATTAGTGATGATGAGATAAGAGATGCTATAAGAAAGGTCGGACTTGACCCGGACGATAAGAGAACATTTAAGAAATATTCATTAGGAATGAAGCAGAGATTAGGAATTGCGGCGGCTATAATGGAACGCCCTGATATAGTTATTCTTGATGAGCCTATCAATGCACTTGATGAGGCAGGAGCAGGACTTATAAAGGGACTTTTAGATGAGCTTAAAGCCAATGGTTCACTTATAATAATTGCGTGCCACGACACAGAAGAACTTAACTATCTTTCAGATGAGATATACGAAATCTATGACGGCGAAATCACAGGTCATATAGAACACCCAGACGAAAAAGTATCTTAATGAAATAACTGCCATCAGTCTACTAACCTGATGGCAGTTTATTTTTCCAGCACACCTAATAATACACCCAATAATATATTCAATAATACATTGAATAACCTCCCCAAAATCTGTACAATATAAAATAATTATAAATCCCCACCAAAGGAAGGAACAAAATATGTATATAATAGCAGGATTAGGCAACCCAGGAGCACAATACGCAGGAACAAGACACAATGTTGGTTTCGCCTGCATAGATGAACTTGCCGACCAATATAATATAAGTGTAGACACATCTAAACATAAAGGTCTTATAGGAAAAGGTGTTATAGAAGGACATAAAGTAATTCTTGTAAAGCCTATGACTTATATGAATAATTCAGGCGAGTGTATAAGAGAAGTTATGGATTATTACAAGGCAGATATAGATGATTTAATTGTTATATTTGATGATATAAGCCTTGAACCGGGAAGGTTAAGACTCCGTCCAAAGGGAAGTGCAGGCGGACACAATGGAATTAAGAGCATAATTGCACACCTTGGAAGTGACCAGTTTAAGAGAGTTAAATTCGGAGTTGGGGATAAGCCAAAGGGCTGGGATCTTGCTGACTGGGTTCTTGGAAGATTTCCGGAGGAACTTTATCCAGCTTTAAGAGAGGGAACTAAGAGAGCCTGTGAGGCAGTAGAGTGCATAATGACAGAAGGTATTGAAAGTGGAATGAATAAATTCAATGGATAAGGAGCAGATATTTTGAACACATTTTTTTGACCCTGTAAATAATACGGCGGCAGTTGAACAATTAAATAAAGAGCTTGGCAAAGACGGCGGAAGAACTGTGCTTATAAGCGGCTGTATTGATACACAGAAGGTGCACATATCAAGTGCAATAGCATCAGGATATAAGTATATGCTTATTGTTACAAGTGATGAAGCAAAAGCAAGAAAAATGTGTGATGATGCTTCATTTTTTAATAAAGAAGCAATATACTATCCAGCCAAGGATGCCATATTCTATAGTGCGGACGTACACGGCAACCAGATTACAGGCGAGAGATTAAGATGTATAAGCCGTATAATCAACCATAGCAGTACGGGCGAGGGAGTGCTTACAGTTGTTACAACTATGGACGGAATTGCAGACAGGCTCATACCTGTCGAAAGATTTAAGGAGGCAGTTATAACCCTTGATTATTCCAGCGAAATAGAACCAGAGAAGCTGGCAAAGAAGCTGGTGGCTATGGGCTTTGTGCGTACTGGAATGGTGGAGGACAAGGGACAGTTTGCAATACGTGGTGGAATTATAGATATTTTCTCATACACAGATGAAGCACCGGTTAGAATTGAGCTGTGGGATACGGAAGTTGATTCTATAAGAATGTTCGATGTTGAGAGCCAGAGGTCGATTGAAAGGCTCCAAAGCTACAGCATTTTCCCGGCTACTGAATATATATTTACAGAAGATGAGTTAAAAAATGGTCTGTACAATATTAAGGAAGAGTGTGACAGGCAGCTTGAGTGTTTTGATTATGGTAAGAGAAAGCGTACAAAGGAGCAGATTGAGGCGGGCAATAATCTTAACAAGCTTGTTGCAGATGTCGAGCGTACCGGTAATTATGAGAAGTTCACAGATACACTTGTGGCAGATACAGTTGGACTGGCAGAGTATTTTCCGGAGGAGAATACTCTTGTTGTGTTAGATGAGCCTAACAGGCTGAAAGAATGTAATGAGCTGACATTGTATGAATACAACGAGAGTATGAAGAACCGTCTTGCTGCAGGTTATGTGCTTCCAAGCCAGACTAATAAGGTCAAGGCTATGAATGAGATTATCAGTGATTTAAGGAATAATAAAAAGCTTATATTAACGACACTTGATTATAAGCCTGAGGGCTTTGAGATAGATTATTCTATGTACATCACGGCAAGAAGCATAAGCTCATATAATAACAGTTTTGAGTATCTGGCCAAGGATTTGGAAAAGTACAAGAAAAATGGATATACAACAATACTTGTATGCAGTTCAAGAACGAGGGCATTAAGAATAGTTGATGATCTGGGAAAGCTTGGAATTGCCAGCTTTTACAGCGAGGATTTTAATAAGGATTACGGAAGCGGGCTTATTATAGTGACATATGGGAGCCTGCATAAAGGCTTTGAGTATCCTGTTCTTTCATTTGTTGTTATTGCAGAGAATGATATATTCAGTGCAAGAAAGATGAAGAAGCTTAAGAAGAAAAAGCACGATGGAAAGAACATTGCCAGCTTTAACGAACTTAATATAGGCGATTATGTTGTGCACGAGAGCCACGGACTTGGTGTATACAAGGGAATAGAAAAGATACAGGTAGAAGGTGTTGAGAAGGATTATATTAAGATTGCGTATGCGAATAACGGCAATCTATATGTGCTTGCAACACAGCTTGACCGTCTGCAGAAGTACGCTAATCAGGATACGGAGAAAAAGCCTAAGCTTAACAGTCTTGGTGGTGTTGAGTGGAAGAAGACAAAAGCCAAGGTTACAGGGGCAGTTGAGGAAGTGGCTAAAGAGCTTGTAAGGCTTTATGCGATAAGGCAGAAGGTTGAGGGTTACAGATTTTCACAGGATACTGTATGGCAGAAGGAATTTGAGGAAATGTTTCCTTATGAGGAGACAGATGACCAGCTTAATGCCATTGAGGATACCAAGAAGGATATGGAAAGCGGCAGGGTTATGGACAGACTTATATGCGGCGATGTCGGCTATGGAAAGACAGAAGTTGCAATACGAGCTGCATTTAAGGCTGTTCAGGACGGCAAGCAGGTGGCTTACCTTGTTCCTACAACGGTGCTTGCAAGCCAGCATTTTTCAACATTTGAGGAGAGAATGAAAGGCTTTCCTGTTAATGTCGGTCAGTTGTCAAGCTTCAGGACAAGTGCACAGAATAAAAAGACGATTGAAGGGCTTAAGAATGGCACGATAGATGTTGTTATAGGAACGCACCGTGTATTGTCAAAGGATGTGCAGTTTAAGGATCTGGGACTGCTTATTATTGATGAGGAACAGCGTTTTGGTGTTGCACATAAAGAAAAGATTAAAGAATTAAAGAACAACATAGACGTTCTTACATTAAGTGCAACTCCTATTCCAAGAACACTTCATATGAGCCTTGTCGGTATTAGGGATATGAGTGTTCTTGAAGAGCCGCCGGTGGACAGACATCCGATACAGACATTTGTTACAGAACATAATGATGAGATGATAAGAGAGGCGGTTACAAGAGAACTTGCACGAAATGGACAGGTGTATTATGTATACAACAAGGTAAGGGACATTGAGGAACGTGCTGAGTATATACAAAATCTTGTTCCTGATGCGGTTGTTGCGTATGCACATGGACAGATGGATAAGCGTATGCTTGAAAAGATTATGTATGAGTTCGTCAATGGAGAGATAGATGTTCTTGTATCTACGACAATTATAGAAACAGGTATGGATATACCTAACTGTAACACTATGATTATAGAAAATGCTGACCAGTTCGGGCTTTCCCAGCTTTACCAGTTAAGGGGAAGAGTTGGACGAAGTACAAGAACGTCATATGCTTTTCTTATGTACAAAAGGGATAAGATGATATCCGAGGTTGCAGAGAAGAGATTAAGTGCTATAAAGGAATTCTCTGACCTTGGTTCGGGATTTAAGATTGCTATGAAAGACCTTGAGATAAGAGGTGCAGGAAATGTGCTTGGAAAGAGCCAGCACGGGCATATGGCGGCGGTAGGTTATGACTTGTATTGTAAAATGCTTAATCAGGCAGTCAATAACTTAAAGGGCATAAAGAACGAATACAGTTTTGAAACTACTGTTGATCTGGAAGTTGATGCATATATTCCAGCTTCATATATTAAGAGCGAATACCAGAAATTAGATATCTATAAAAGGATTGCAGCACTTGAAACGAGGGAAGAATTGTCAGATATGAAAGATGAGCTTTCAGACAGATATGGAAGTATTCCTTCGTGTGCTTCTAATCTTTTGATGGTAGCACTTATAAAGAGCAAGGCACATAAGATAGGAATTATGGAGATTAAGGGCGAAACTGCCGCTAATCCGGCAGGAGGTGCATCTAACTGGAGAACAGTTATGAATATATATCCTAAGGCTGATATAGATTCTGATGCAATTCCTAAACTTCTTGAAAGCTTCGGTGGGGCTTTGGATTTTAAAGTAAATGGAGTGCCATATTTTATATGGACAGTTACTAAAAGAAAATTTACAAGCCAGAAAGAATACCTTAACGGACTTTTAGATATGATGGATATTATGGAAGATGCAATTAGTACTTTACAAAATTAAATATAGTGGTATAATAATGACAATTTAGCACTTTAAAGTGTAACGCTTTAAAGCATAATAAAGCGTGTGCAGAAGCATATCAGGCATATGCAATATTTTCCTGTACACTGATACTAGATTGAGAACACCCGGTGCGGGAATTATTTTCTTAGCTTTTACCGGGAAAGAATGGAGGATTACTATGGAACAGAAAGGCGAGTTAGTATCATTCAGACCAGATATTAAGGTCGTTGATTGTACACTTAGGGATGGAGGTCTTGTTAACAATTTTGAATTCAGCGAAGATTTTGTGCGCGATTTGTATAAGGCAAATGTAGCCGCAGGTGTTGATTATATGGAATTTGGATATAAGGCATCAAAGGAAGTCTTTAAGGTTGAGGATTACGGCAAGTGGAAGTTCTGCGATGAGAAAGATATAAGAGCTATCGTTGGTGATAATGATACAGACTTAAAGATTTCTGTTATGGCAGACGTAGGAAGAACTGATTACAAGAAAGATATAATTCCTAAGTCTGAAAGTGTTATAGATATGGTAAGGGTAGCTACATATATTAATACTATACCTGCGGCTATAGAGATGATTAATTACTGTGCAGATATGGGATATGAAGTTACTATTAATATTATGGCTATCTCTACAGCAAGTGAGAATGAGTTAGACCTTGCACTTGAACTTCTTGCTGCACAGAGCAAGGCAAGCGTAATCTACCTTGTAGACAGCTACGGTTCACTTTATCCTGAACAGATAAGAAGACTTGCAGATAAATACATCAGGATTGCTGAGAAATACGGAAAGAGAGTTGGTATACACGCACACAATAACCAGCAGCTTGCATTTGCCAACACTATTGAGGCGTGCACAATAGGTGTAAGCTATCTTGATGTTACAATGAGCGGAATGGGCAGAGGAGCAGGTAACTGTTATACAGAGCTTCTTATGGGCTTCTTAAGAAATCCAAAGTACAGAATTTCACCAGTTCTTAAGTTCATTGAAAATCATATGGTTCCACTTAAGAAAGCCGGAGTTGTATGGGGGTGTGACGTCCAGTATATGATTACAGGAAATGCTAACCAGCACCCAAGAACAGCAATCGCATTCACAGGAGAAGGCAGAACAGACTACGATAACTTCTACACACAGATTACAAGCTATGAATGATCGCGAAAGCAATGAGCCGTGCCAGACATAATGTAAAGACACAGTTGTGCTTGCACAAAATTGTGGCTTTGCATTATGTCTGATAGGGCGAACGCCCGCGTGTCCAGTGCGGCGAAGCGGCGCTGGACTAATAGCGCGGCTCAAAAAGCTGTAAAATACATAAAAAATATACTTGTGAAATTATTAGATAGGCAAAATTTATTGACTTATATAAAATGTGGGTATAAAATATCCCTAATTTAATTAATCGATGGGATCCATTATAGTAAACACCAAAGAAAGAGTGTTATGCCAAGGGGTCAGCGTATTTACTGGTTGTCAGCGGTGTTGTAAGGACATTTTACAGCAAAGCAGACATTTATGGTTGGTATTGCAGAAGCTCCTGACAGTAGGGTGAGTAGACTGTCGAATACGAAAGGAAGTATAAAGTTATGGCAAAGAAAGATATTGATTGGTCTAATTTAGGATTTGGCTATGTAAAGACTGATAAGAGATTCGTAGCTAATTATAAGAATGGAGCATGGGATAACGGTGTTATCACAGATGATGATAAAGTCGTTATCAGCGAATGTGCTGGTGTATTACAGTATTCACAGTCATGTTTTGAAGGTATGAAGGCATACACAACAGAGAATGGTCACACAGTTATTTTCAGACCAGATATGAACGCAAGCAGAATGGCAGATTCTTGTAGAAGACTTGAAATGCCAGTATTCCCAGAAGATAAGTTCGTAGAAGCTATTGCTGAAACAGTAAGAGCTAATGAGGACTGGGTACCACCTTATGGTTCAGGTGCATCACTTTATATCCGTCCATATATGTTCGGAAGCAATCCAGTTATAGGTGTTAAACCTGCTGATGAATATCAGTTCAGAGTATTTACAACACCTGTTGGACCATACTTCAAGGGCGGTGCTAAGCCACTTACAATCAAGGTTTCAGATTTTGATAGAGCAGCACCACACGGAACAGGTCATATCAAGGCTGGTCTTAACTATGCAATGAGCCTTCACGCAATCGTTACAGCTCACGCAGAAGGATATGCTGAGAATATGTATCTTGACCCAGCTACAAGAACTAAGGTTGAAGAGACAGGTGGAGCTAACTTCCTCTTTGTTACTAAGGACGGCAAGGTTGTAACACCTAAGTCAGATAGTATCTTACCATCTATTACAAGACGTTCATTAGTACACGTTGCTAAGGAATACCTTGGACTTGAAGTTGAAGAAAGAGAAGTTCTCTTTGATGAAGTTAAGGACTTTGCTGAATGTGGTCTTTGCGGTACAGCAGCAGTTATCTCTCCTGTAGGAAAGATAGTTGATCACGGCAAGGAAATCTGCTTACCAAGTGGTATGGACGAGATGGGACCTGTTACAAAGAAGTTATATGAAACTCTTACAGGTATCCAGATGGGTAGAATCGAAGCTCCTAAGGGCTGGATTTACACAGTAGACTAATATTGCTGATGGTTAACAGGCTGGTTAGAAGCTTAGATAACTGGTTTATAGATGTTTATTACAGCTGATAATGTAATTATTATATTCGGTCAGAATGTTAAAAGTACGTTCTGACCGAATTTTTGTGTGATAAATGTATGATTGGTGATGGGGTTAAAGGCATATTCTGCAGCTCTTTAATATAAGCTGTGCAGAATAGTTGTGCAATTAACACTTACACCATAAAATGAAAATATAGATGGAGTAAACATATGTTGTTTAGTAGTAAAGATTTAAGGAAGCTTATAATTCCGCTCATGTTTGAACAGCTTCTTGCAGTGCTTGTTGGACTTGTTGACACACTTATGGTATCACAGTCAGGAGAAGCGGCAGTTGCAGGAGTTGCACTTGTTGATAATATCAACAGGCTTATCATACAGGTTATGGCAGCACTTGCGACAGGTGGCGCTGTTGTTTGCAGTCAGTATATAGGTAAAGGCAGGGATGATGAATCGAGAAAGTCAGGAGCACAGCTTGAAACTGTTTTGTTAATATTTTCAGTTATAATGACAGCATTTTCAGTTTCATTTACAAGACCATTACTTAAGGTGATATTCGGAACTGTTGAAGATTCAGTTATGGATTGTGCTGTGTTATATTTTGTGATAACAGCCCTTTCATATCCTTTCCTTGGAATGTACAATGCAGGAGCTGCAATATTCAGGAGCGTAGGCAACAGTAAGGTAAGTATGAATATAAGCATACTTATGAATGTGATTAATGTAGCTGGAAATGCTTTGTTTGTATTCGTATTTAAGTGGAGTGTAGCTGGTGTTGCACTGTCAACAGCACTTAGCCGTGTTGCAGCTGGAATAGTTATGACAGTACTTGTATGCGGAAAGACTAATCCGATAAGAATAGATCATATAAAATATTTTGTTCCAGACTGGATATATATAAAGAAGATTCTGACAATAGGTATTCCATCAGGCATAGAAAATGGTATGTTCCAGATAGGAAAGCTTATGGTTGTAAGTATGGTTGCAACATTTGGAACAGCATCTACAGCCGCTAATTCGGTTGGCTATACAGTTATCGATTTTGCAAATATTCCGGCTTCATCTATGGGACTTGCACTTATCACAGTTGTTGGACAGTGCATAGGTGCCGGTGAGAAAGAACAGGCAAAAATGTATACTAAAAAAGTGCTTAAATGTGCGTATTTCGGCGACTGGATATGTAATATTCCATTATTCTTCTTAGCACCATTTATTGCTTCGTGGTTTAACTTATCAGGTGAGGCAACACAGATTACAGTAATGATTTTAAGATGCTTTAATGTGGTTTCATTATTTATATGGCCGCTTTCATTTACATTATCCAATCCATTAAGAGCGGCGGGAGATGTAAAATTTACAATGACAGCAAGTATTATCTCGATGTGGCTGTTCAGGGTCGGAAGCAGCTACGTCCTTGGCGTAATGCTTGGAATGGGAGTTCTTGGCGTATGGATAGGAATGTTCATTGACTGGGCAGCAAGGTCAGTATGCTTTGTTGCAAGGTTTGTTAGTGGAAGATGGCTTAAGAGAGGGTCATTGGCATAATTATGTAATTAATAGGCGTTTGCGAAACTCAGCAAAATTGATTGTTATTTGTACTGTGAACACAAGTAACCGCAATCACCTAATGTAATTAATAAAGAGAGGTATTATCGGGCCTATGGTATGGGCTTTCTTGACTGGCCAGGTGTGCACGGAAGGAAAGTCCATTTGAGTGGTCTGGCAATGCCTTTTTGTTTTCTAAATATTCTATTGCAATACATAGTGATATGTGGTATTCTATTTATATAGTATCTAATCTAAATATAATAATGTTTGATAGTAATATGTGGCAACCATATCGGAACTATATATGAAATCTAATGGCAATTCGCCAATATAATTCCAATATTTAAAATTTTAGTGCGAATAACTGACTATGGTGGATAAATGATAACCAATGAAAAGGAGGTTTAATGAAGTATCAGAGAGTAACCACACATCTTGCAGAAACAATGTCAAAGCTTGATGTAGATAAAGCAATGAGAGACGACTATGCTAAATGTATATTGGCAGATCCACAGATATTAGCCAATATAGTAAAAGTAATAGTGCCAGAATTCAGGGAATACAGCATAAAAGACATAATTCCCTGCATAGGAGAGACAATAGTATCACTTACAGTTCCGGAAAAGCTGTGCATTAAAATTGAAAGTGATGGAACTGAAGACGTAGATATAGAAGATGGAAAAATTATTTACGACATAAGATTTCCATTGTATTATAATAATAGAACAATTAAAATACTTGTAAATGTTGAGGCACAGAAAAGTATTTCATATACAAAGCTTGGTTATCATATCGAATCAAGAATGGTGTATTATATGGCAAGACTAGTGCCTTCACAGAAAAATGTAGAATTCATAAAATCAAACTATGATGACATCAAAGATGTATACAGCATATGGATATGTATGGATACAGAAGCCGATGAAGACTCTATAATAGAATTAGGCTTGCAGCCAAGAGTAATCTATGGCAATACAAGCTGGCTTCCACAGCGAAGCATAATGAATGGAGCGGTTATAAGAATAAGAAGCAGGGCAGATGTCGAAGAATCAAAAAATAAGCTTATAGCAATGCTGGAAGTATTATTTTCTTGCAGGGCAAGACAGGATAAGATGAACCGGTTAGAAGAATACGGACTTGAGATGACAACAGAATTAGAAGGGTGTGTGAATGATATGTGTAATATAAGTGATTTGCTGGTAGAAGAAAGCGAGGAACGCGGAGAAAGACGAGGAATGGAACGTGGAATGGCACGAGGGGAGAAACAGGCGCGTCTTGACAGCATAAGAACATTAATGAGAAAGTTGAATCAGACAGCAGAAGAGGCAATGGATACGCTGGATATAGAGGAAAAAGATAGGGAGGAATATCGAAAGATATTAAATAAGCAGAAGTAGAGTATTATAACACAGACAGGAGAGAAGATTTGTTAATTAGTGAAAAAATATATAAGTATATGGAACAGAAAGGTATGACACAGAAAGAATTCTCACAGTGCACGGGGATTTCACAAAGCACAATAAGTGATTGGAGAAGAAAAAAGACCAATCCGTCAGCAGATAAAATCTTAAAAATATGCGAGGTGCTAAATATTACACCATACGAGCTGCTTTCAGAGAGCTGGATTAAAGGTGATAAAAATCGTAAGGAAAGTATGGACTACACAATTGTATTGAACAAAGATGAAGAATTGTTACTTAGGGGATTTAGAAATCTTAAGAACAAGCAAAAGGAAAGATTACTTGGATATCTGGAAGCTTTGCAGGAAAGTGATAATTAGAATAATATAGGAAAAACGTATGTTGATATATTGACATACGTTTTATTATGTAATATATATCGTATATGCGATACTAAAAGGAGAAATGCAAGATGGCAGATATAAGTATAATAGCAAGAAGACTTAAGAATGGAAATGTGGAATATGGCTGGAGCGGTAATGGTGGATATTATAGTTCAGTAGGAATTCGTTTGTTAGCCTGGTATGATAACCCAGCAGATGTTGATTATCTTTTCGGATTGGGACAGACAAGATTAATAGGTAAAAAAGGTAGCGAAAATGGAGGGTTTCCTGCATATTTGACACACTCACCTATAGGAAAAGAGTTTTGGATTGGAGAAACTGAGCAGGATATATTTAATGAAATAATGACGGATTATACATATTTTTATGATTTAGATAACGAATGGTATTATATTACGAGAGGACCATTTCAGATTAAAATTCCATTAGGATTGATAAATAATAACCTTGATGAAAATAATGATGAATTTAAATATATTTTAACAGTAGGGGATAAAGTGCTTAGGTATATAATGGAAGAATATAGAGTTACACATCCAGAGTTTAATGATTTTATTATAAATGAAGGT
>ENA-OQHL01001464-OQHL01001464.1-human-gut-metagenome-genome-assembly--contig:-NODE-1464-length-11839-cov-5.039959_pt1 | contig 11839 bp, 10 predicted proteins | sample MGYA00242565_ERZ504723 | MGnify/ENA primary metagenome ERZ504723 (study PRJEB26092, sample SAMD00036211) | human gut metagenome | host: Homo sapiens | study: EMG produced TPA metagenomics assembly of...
GCATCTCTGCCTCCACCGACGAGCTGAACACCCTGCTGGATGCCTCCACCCAGATCCGGGACGGCATTGCCCGGCTGGATGAGGGCGCGGCACAGCTGGAGCAGCAGGTGAGCTTTGAAGCCTACAAGGCCATCCTGAAAGAGAACGGCCTTGACCTTGACGTGGTAAAGGATGGCAATGCCAAGGCCATCCAGCAGCTGCAGGGCATGGTGTGGATGATGCCGCAGCTCAAGGATGTGATCCTGCTTTTGCAGGGGTCTACGGCCAACATCGATGCCATGCAGACCTATCTCGACACCGTGAACGGCGGCATCGCCCAGCTGCACGAGGGCAGCAGCACCCTGAACGGCAGCTACGGCGAGTTTGATGCCGGGGTGCGTCAGCTGGCCGGTGTGCTTACTGGGATGCTGGGCAATCTCTCGGTGCTCACCGACGGCGTGAACCAGCTTGCCGCCCAGTATGTCCAACTGGACGACGGCCTGAACGCCTACACCGACGGTGTAGCCCAGCTGAAGGCGGGCGTTGCGCAGCTGGCGGAGGGAGCGTCTCAGCTGACCGGCGGCACCGGCGAGCTGCGCAGCAGCGTTTCCGGCATCGACATGGGTGCCCAGCTGGACAGTCTGCTAAACAGTCTTTCCGGCGGCGGGGAGGTGCAGAGCTTCACCTCGGCAGAGAACACCGAGGTGGGCGCGTGCAGTTTGCGCTGCAGACCACTGCCATCACGGCCCCGGCCCGCGCCAGCCGACCGGACGAGCTGTGACCCTGACCTTCTGGCAGAAGCTGCTCAAGCTGTTTGGGCTGTATAAAGGCTGATTTTTATGATACGGGAGATGCTTCCCGCACAGAGCGTAGTCGCGTGTTTAAAGTTTCATGCCTTTTGCAAAATGCATCGCCGCCGGGTATGTTCTCTTTTGCGTGCCAAAAGAGAACCAGAAAGGACGGCGGTGCCCGCAGGGCATGAAAGCCCCAGTGGGGCTTTTAAGCCGCAGACCGGTTTGCGTAGCAAAATACCGCGCGTTCAGCGCGGCAAGGTCTCCGCTACTTTCGAGGCGCGGGCGGCGGCGGGTTGCGGCTCCCTGCGTCTGCTTTGTGCCTTGGACGGCACTCGCATTCTGCAGGCCGCTGCCCCAACAGCTCCTCCCTGTTTCGGCCACTGGCCGCGGTCGTCGCCGTTGCAAACTAGGGGCTACACGCCCCTAGTAACCCCAAAGAAGATGGGCTCCATACAAAAAATCCAAATCGCTGCGCTAAAGGATTTTTTGTGTTCCGCCGATTTCAAGGCCCCTCAGCCGCTGCTGCGGCAGCTCCCCGCAGGGGAGCAGGCGCGCTCGTAAGCTTTGTACTCGAGCCAGTAACTTTGCCGCCCAGTCCTCTCCCGTGAAAAGCGAAAGCCGGAAAATCCGCAGATTTTCCGGCTTTCTTTCTATAAAAATAATCGTTCCGCTAAAGATGCCCAGAGCGAAGCGGAGGGCATTTTAAATCGTTTTGCGAACATCATTCAAAATGATATTCCACCAGTTCGCAGTTTCTGATGCCCGCAGCTGCGTATTCCTCGTTGGTCATATCGTAGAAATAGGACTGTACCACCCGGGCGATGCCGTTATGGGCTACCAGCAGATAGGTCTTGTCGGTGTCGGCCTTCAGCTCGTCCAGCAGGTTATAGATGCGCTGGGCCAGCTGCATCATGCTCTCGCCGCCGTCGTAGCGGTCGGCAAAGTGGGTCTTGGAAACGCGGAACTCGCCGCCGTTGCGGGGCGTGCCCTCGTATTTGCCAAAGCACTGCTCCCGCAGGCGGGGCTCACAGCGGGCGGGCAGGCCGGTGGCCTCGGCAATGGCCATGGCGGTGTCGGCGGCGCGGGACAGGGGAGAGTACAGGATCTCATCGATGTGCACCCCGCTGGCTTTGACGGCTTCGCCCAGCTTCCGGGCCTGCTGGCGGCCCCGCTCGGTGAGGGGGCTGTCGGTCATGCCGCAGATCTTGTTTTCAACGTTCCAGACGGTCTCTCCGTGGCGGGTGAAATAAAGCGTATGCATGGGCGGCTCCTTACTGGTCATATCCCGCCTCGATCTCGCGGATGCGGGTGTAGAAAAAGTCGTTGGCAGGGGTGGGCATTCCGTACTTCTTGGCCCGCTGGCGCACCACACCGGCAAACTCCTCCACCTCGGTGGGGCGCTTTGCCAGCACATCCTGCCGCATGCTGGGCATGCCATCGGGGTTGAAGGTGGGCATCATGGCGTCGATGAACCTCACATCATTGTCCGGCGGCAGGGGCACGCCCTCAAGGTTCGCCAGCCGGATGACCTCCTGCATGGCCGCGCGCATCATGTCCTGTGCTTCGCCGAGCTGGCGCAGGCCGCCGTAGGGCTGGTCAAAGGCGGCTGCGGCCTGATTCAGGCCGTCGTTCACCATCAGCTTGTTCCACTGCTTGTAAAGGATATCCCCACAGGGCTCGTTGGCAATGCCGCACTCGTCCAGATAGTCGGCCACGGCCTGCACGCGGTCGGTCATTTCGCCGCTGCGCTCACCGAACTGGATCTTGCCCGCCTGATTGAACACCAGCGTGCGCCCGGTGCGGGTGGCATCCATGCCGATGGCAACGCTCCACAGGGTGTGGCCGGGATAGGCTGCGTCAATGTGCTCCTCGCTGGTGATGCCGTTCAGCACGCTGAGGATCACGGTGTCCGGCCCTACGAACTTTGCAATGTCCTGAATGGCCTGTTCCAGCACCGTAGCCTTGACGGCCACCAGAAGCAGGTCTACCGGTTTGCCCTCGGCAGGGGTGACGTAACGAAAGCTGCACGCTTCGCCGTTGCAGACGACCGGTTCGGCAGAGTAGCGGGCAATGCGGTCCTCATCGGCAATGACCTGCACGCCGGGCATTTTGCGGCCGAACAGGATGCCCAGTGCGCCCAGACCGATCAGGGCAGAGGTTTTGATCTTTTTCATGTGTTCCTCCTGTGTTTATGCCTTTTTCAGCGTTCCGTCTGCGGTCAGGACGACCGTGCTGCCCTCGTCGATGCCAAGGCGGGTGAGCTCTTTGTCCGGGTAGGGCAGGGTGCGCCGCTCCCCGGCGGGATCGGCCAGCGTGACATCGCACAGCACCGGCTGACCGGCGGGCAGCTCCTCACAGCCGTACATCTGCTCTTCAATGCGCAGAACGCGGTAGGTAGTCTCCATAGCAGCTAAACTCCTTTTTGTAAATACAGCATTTTTATTATAAAGCTCTGCGCGGGGCGCGTCAACCGCATTTGGCTTGACAGCCGGCCGCCCGGCTTGATAAAATAGGAATGATTTTTGGAACAGGGGGCAGTCACATGAATATTACGGAACTGCGTTATCTGGTGGCCATCCGCAAGTGGGGCTCCGTGAGCGCGGCGGCAAAGCAGCTGTATGCGGCCCAGCCCAATGTGAGCAAGGCGCTCAAGAATCTGGAAGAGGAATATGGCATCCGCATCTTTGAGCGCTCGTCCACCGGCATGATCCCCACCGAACAGGGACGGCATTTTATCCGGCAGGCAGAGCGGGTGCTGGACGAGGTGGACCGGCTGGATCTGGATGCCCGCAGCCGGCAGAGCAGCTGTGCGGAGCTGCGGGTGGTGCTGCCCCACGCTACCTACGCTTCCTACGCGACGGTGGATTTTTTGCAGCAGATGGCAGACAGCCAGCAGCTGCGGGTGCATATCCGGGAATCCGGCTCCATGGAAGCGCTGGACCATGTACTGCGGCGGGGCTATCATCTGGCCCTGCTGCGCTACGCGGAGGAGGATGAGGATTATTATCACCGCTACTGCGACCGTCACGGCCTGCACCGGGAGCCGGTGATGGAGTTTGAATACCGGCTGCTGACCAACCGCGAAGGTCCGCTGGCAAAGTGCGAAGTGACCGACATCACCCAGCTGAACAGCTATATGGAAGTCCTGCACGGTGATTTCCAGCTGCCCGGCGGTGAGGACAGCGGCCTGCGCTGGCATACGAACCCGAACCGCCGCATCCATGTGTATGAGCGGTGCAGCCAGTTTTCTATCCTGCAGAACCTGCCTAATGCCTATATGTGGGCTTCGCCCATGCCAAAGCGAGCGCTGGAACAATACCATCTGGTGCTCAGGAAATGCCCGGCCCAGCGCCAGCGCATGAAGGATGTTCTGGTCTATCCGGACAGGGGGACCCTGCGCCCGGAAGAGCAGACCTTTGTGCAGCTGCTGCACAAGCAGGCGGCGCTGACCGTGAAATGACCGCCGAAACCGGTTAAGAACTGGCAAAATATCGGAATGCGGAAAAACCGGAAAGCAAAGAAATTTGGCCGACAGCCGCAGCGCTTTATGCGCTGCGGCTGTCTTTTTGCTGATAAATCGATCGAAAAAGAGACGAAACATCGGCTAAAAAACTTTGCAGCTATATGGCCTTTGATATGCCCCCATACCAGAAGCATATTATCATTTTTATGAAAAATATGTTAACATAGACCCAGAAAGCTGGCCGGGATGAATGGAAAATATGGAAAATGCTTCCATAATTCCGGCACAAAGAAAAAGGAGGTTTCTGGTATGATCAGTTTCTTACTCTGTCTGGCGATCCTGATCGTGGGCTACTTTGTCTACGGTAAGATCGTGGACAACACCTTCGGCCCGGACGACCGCGAAACGCCTGCTGTGCGCATCAATGACGGTGTGGACTACGTTGTGATGCCCCAGTGGAAGCTGTTCCTCGTTCAGCTGCTGAACATCGCCGGCCTTGGCCCCATCTTTGGTGCCATGCAGGGCGCATTGTGGGGGCCTGTGGTGTTCCTGTGGATCACCTTCGGCACCATCTTTGCAGGCGGCGTGCACGACTACTTCTCCGGCATGATGAGCGAGCGCAACGACGGCGCTTCCATCGCCGAGATCACCGGCAAGTACTTAGGCCCTGTGATGCAGAACGTCATGCGCGTGTTCTCGGTGGTGCTGCTCATCATGGTGGGTACTGTGTTCGCGGTGGGTCCCGCAGGCCTGATCGTGGAGCTGTGCAGTCAGAGCGGCGCTTCCGGCGTGCTCACCTCGCTGCTGTTCTGGCTCATCATTATTCTGGTGTACTACTTTATTGCAACCTTTATCTCCATTGATGCCGTCATTGGCAAGATCTACCCCATCTTTGGCATCTGCCTGATCATCATGGCCATCGGCGTCATCTTCGGCATCTTCACCAATCCCGCCTACACCATCCCGGAGATCTGGGATCACTTTGGCAGCATGCATCCGTCGGGCACTCCCATCTGGAGCTTCATGTTCATCACGGTGGCCTGCGGTGCGATCTCCGGCTTCCACTCCACCCAGTCGCCTCTGATGGCCCGCTGCATGAAGAGTGAGAAGCAGGGCCACTTCGTGTTCTACGGCGCAATGGTCTGCGAGGGCGTTATCGCTCTGATCTGGGCCGCTGCTGGCTGCAGCCTGTACGAGGTGACCGGCGGCCTGAACACCGGTCTGGCCGAAGCACTGGCCATGGGCCAGTCCAAGGCTATTTATGATGTCTGCTCCAAGACCATGGGCGGCGTGGGCATCGCACTGGCAATGGTCGGCGTTGTGGTGTGCCCCATCACCTCCGGCGATACCGCGTTCCGCTCCGCCCGTCTGACTCTGGCCGACTGGTTCAAGATCGATCAGGACAGCTACGCAAACCGCCTGAAGCTCTGTGTTCCTGTGCTGGGCGTTGGTGCTTTCCTGGGCATCGGCAACGCACTGGGCTTCATCAACTACACCGTGATCTGGCGCTACTTCAGCTGGACCAACCAGACGCTGGCCATGATCGTTCTGTGGGCTGCATCCATGTACCTGTTCAAGGAGAAGAAGAACTACTGGATCACCGCTGTGCCCGCTACCTTCATGAGCGCTGTGTCCTGCACCTACTTCGTGCTGGCACCTGAGTGCCTGGGCAAGATGATCAATACTTACGCAGACGGCAAGCTGGTCGCTTACAACACTGCCGTTGCATACCCCATCGGCATCATCTTTGCAATCGCAATGCTGGCACTCTTCATCCATGCTACCAAGAAGCACACCGCTTCTCAGAAGGCATAAGGATGTCTGCCGCACCGCATAAGCCTTAAACTCTGACACCCCCGCCGCTGCACCCCGCAGTGACGGGGGTGTTTTGACATAACAGACAAACCTTTTGTGCAAATCTTAGCAGCAGAAGGGGTTGCATTTTGAGGGCTGCAGTGCGAAAATAGAACCGGTGATTTTATTTGGAATGGCTGCAGTATCTGCGGCTGGACCGGAAACTAACAGTAAAGAAGGGAACTTCCATGATCTTCAAACCTGCACAGCTGGGTATGGCAAAGCTTGATAAACAGGAGCTGGTGGAGGACAGAAAGTCCTGCAAAAAGATCGGCCCCTGCGGCGTTGGCAAAAAGGCGCTGTACCTCAACAGCTTTTACATCGACCGCCGCTATTATCTGCCCTACGGCAGCATCAGCCGCGTGTTCAAGCGGGTGGCTATGAGCTCCGGCGGCTTTACCGGCAAGGGCATGTTTGCCTCCATGGCCTACCTTGTGGTGGAGTACGATGGCGGCAAGCAGAAGCAGTGCAACTTCAAGGACGAGCGGGATGTGGACAAGCTGCTGGAGGTGCTGGCCAAAGAGCAGCCGCAGATCCATCTGCTCAGCGCAGCCGGTGAGCAGATGCTGCAGAAGAAGGAAGCCGAAAAGGCCTCCCGCAAGCTGCCGGAAAGCGAGCTGACCGACGATGCCCGTCACAGCATCACCGTGCTGCGCAGGGCAAAGGAATATCTGGAAGCAAAGCCGGAAATCGCCGATGAGCTGAGTGCAGCCGAGCGCCGCAAGCGCGCCCAGCTGCAAAGCAAGCCGGTGTACCGCTATGTGGCGCTTGCCATCTTTGTTATGGGCATCGTCTCCGCGGCCTACGGCCTGTATGCCGTTACCAACCACACCGGCGGCTATGGCATCTACTTTGCACTGTTTGGCTTTGCAGCCATCTTCCTGTTCTCCAGCTACAACATGCTGCCCACTGCCCACAACAACCACAGCGCCATCATGAAGCGGGCCGAGAAGGCCGAAGCTGCTATGGCAGAATACGTGAAGCACTACCCGAACGGTGCCTTCCCGGTGCCCAGCCATTACGCACATCCCATCGTGCTCAAGCAGATGGCCGATGCCATTGAAGAGGGCCGCGCCGTCACGGTGCCGGAGGCTTTGACTGCCGTGGAAAACCGCCTGAAGTCCCTGAACGCAGATGTGCAGGTGGAACAGGAGGAATACGACGAGGTGGTGGTCATCAAGGCGATGTTCCTGAACCACGATTATCAGTAAAAAGTAAGCAAAGAGGGCTTTTCCTTCGGGAAAGGCCCTTTTGCTTTGCCTAACTTCTTGCACAGCAGAATCGTTCGTTTTATAATGAAAAAGGAGAGTCTTTACACCCACGAGTGGAGGAAACAGCTATGGATATGGTCACCCTTGGCAGCACCGGCATCACGGTGAACAAAAATGGCTTCGGCGCACTGCCCATCCAGCGCATCTCGCAGGAAGATGCCGTCTATCTGGCCCGCAAGGCTTACAAGGCAGGCATCCGCTTTTTTGATACCGCCCGCGCCTACACCGACAGCGAGGTGAAGCTGGGCGAAGCCTTTGACGGCATCCGCACGGAAGTGTATATCGCCACCAAAACGGCAGCGCAGAACGCAGAGGACTTTTGGAAGGACCTGCACACCTCACTCACCAACCTGCGCACCGATTACATTGACCTGTACCAGTTCCACAATCCCGCATTCTGCCCGAAGCCAGGCGACGGCTCCGGCCTCTACGAGGCTATGCAGGAGGCCAAAGCCAAAGGCATGATCCGGCATATCGGCATCACCAACCATCGCCTGAAGGTGGCCCACGAGGCCATTGACAGCGGTTTGTACGAGACGCTGCAGTTCCCGTTCAGCTATATCTCCGGTGAGCAGGAGCTGGAATTGGTGAACAAGTGCAAGGCGGCAAATATGGGCTTTATCGCCATGAAGGGCCTGTCCGGTGGACTGATCACCAACAGTGCCGCAGCCTATGCCTTTGAGGCGCAGTTCGATGGAGTTCTGCCCATCTGGGGCGTGCAGCGTGAAAGGGAACTGGACGAGTTCCTCTCCTATATCGACAACCCGCCGCGCATGACCGACGACATCCGTGCCGTCATTGAGGGGGATCGTGCCGAGCTGTGCGGCGAGTTCTGCCGCGGCTGCGGCTATTGTATGCCCTGCCCGGCAGGCATCGAGATCAACAACTGCGCCCGCATGAGCCTGCTGCTGCGGCGTTCGCCTTCGGCAGAGCATCTCAGCCCCGCAGGTCAGGCCAAGATGAAAAAGATCGAGGGCTGCCTGCACTGCAACCGGTGCAAGGCCAAGTGCCCATATGGTCTGGATACCCCCGCCCTGCTGGCCCGCAACTATGAGGATTACAAGCGCGTTCTGGCCGGTGAAGTAAAAGTTCAGTAACACAAAAGCTCCTGCCCATTCAGACAGGAGCTTTTGTGCTTTATGCGGCAGCTTTTGGCTGCTCAAAAATCCTCATCGATTCCTTATAGCAGTGTGCGAAGTACACGATCTCGGCAAGGGCGGTCAGCGCCCAGCTGCAGGGGTACAGTGCGTACAGCGAGGGAATGGTGTGAAAGTGCGCAAAGATGGTGTATACCCAGATCACCCGGAACACGCAGGAACCCATTACCACAATAATGGTGGGCACCACAGTCTTGCCAAGTCCGCGGGAAGCGGCGATGGTGCAATCCATAAAGGCGGAGATGCAGTAGGCAAAGCCCATCACGCCCACGCGCTTCATGCCGGCATCAACGACGGCGCTCTCGGTGGTGAACAGGGCAAGGAAAGTGCGGCCAAAGAGGAACAGGCTTCCGCCCAGGATCAGGCCCACACCAAAGGAGTAGGCCAGACTGATGAAATAACTCTTCTTTACGCGGTCCGGCTTGCCAGCGCCGTAGTTCTGGCTCATAAAGCTTGCACAGGCCATATAGAATGCGGCCATGCAGTCGTAGATCATGGCATCGGCATTGGCGGCGGCGCTGTTGCCCTTGACCATGAGAGAGTCGAAGGAGTTGACCCCTGCCTGAATGAACAGGTTTGCAATGGCGAAAATGGCATTCTGGAAACCGGCCGGAAGACCAAGGCCCAGAATGCTCTTTGTTGTGGCGGGGTCCAGATGCAGCTTTTTGGTGTCCAGCACGTAGCAGTCCTGCACTTTGGTCAAAGCGTGCAGGATCAGCCCGGCCGAAACACACTGGGAGATGGCACTGGCCAGCGCCACGCCCACCACGCTCAGCTGGCACACGATGACAAAAAACAGGTTCAGTGCAATGTTCAGTGCGCCCGCAATGGACAGGTACATCAGCGGCTTTTTGGTGTCGCCGATGGCGCTGAACACAGCGTTGCCGAAGTTGTACAAGGCCAGAGCGGGCATACCAAGGAAGTACACCCGCAGGTACAGGATGGCACCGGGCAGCAGGTCGTCCTTGGTGTTCAGCAGCCGCAGCATGAAGGGGGAACCCAGCAGGCCGACGAACAGCAGCACCACACCCGCGATCAGGCTGACGATGGCGGCGGAGTGGACAGTCTTTTCCACATCGTGCTCGTGCCGTGCACCGTAGAAGCGGGCCACCAGCACGTTGATGCCGCCGCTCAGGCCGATCAGGAAGCCGGTGAACAGGCTGACGAGGATGCTGGTGGAACCCACCGCGCCCAGCGCTGTAGAGCCTGCAAACCGGCCTACCACGGCCACGTCCGACATGTTGAACAGCACCTGCAGCAGGTTGGAAAGCGCCAGCGGCAGACTGACCAGAAAGATCTGTTTGGCCAGAGGGCCTTCGGTCAGTGTTTTGGTATTTGATTTCATGTTCTCTTTTTATCCTTTAACCTAAACCGTGCCCGCGCACACCGGGGCACACCCTCTATTATATGGGCCGCTGCGGCTTTTGCAAGATAGCATCGACATTTCATATTTGATTTTTTTGTGTGGCTGTGCTATACTACTTTACACCGATGAAATAAATATGTGCGATCGTAGCTCAGCTGGATAGAGCGTTCGGCTCCGACCCGGAAGGCCAGAGGTTCGAATCCTCCCGGTCGCACCAAACCATGAAAATCCGAACCTTTTCTCGATAGGAGAAGGGTTCGGATTTTTTGTTTTCTTTGGAAATGAAAATTCCGGCTCTTCCCTGACGGCTGTGTGTCCAAAACCTTATCAGAAGAATCGTGTAACGAAAGTCACAACTGTAAAGGTGCCGTAAGGCAGAAAGGACACAAACATGAAGTACGATGAAAGAGCCTGCAAATACAACATGGACACCGGGTGCGTGGAGCTGCTGCTCCGGGATGGGAGAAAAATCTCTATCGACTGTACCGGGGTCGAGGATGCGCTGGATGTTACCATGACACAGGGGTCTGAACTGGACTATCTCATCTACAATGACCCGCTGGCGTATGCTGAGCTGATTCTGAACGGTGAGCCAGAGGAATACCTGCGAAACGTGGCAGGAAGTCACGGGTTAGAAGATTGAGGGCAAAACAAAAACAGGGTGCGCCCCGAATAGGACGCACCCCGCAAAAATCCACACACGATAAGTAAGACAGGGAGTTCCCCAGAGCAGAGTTCCCATAAAACAGTATTTGCAAAAGTTCCCTAAATGGGGAAGATTTGGCGTGACTTCGGTCACGCCTTTTCTTTTGCTTCCAGTTCATCCAGAGGGATGTACCCCAGCCCGTCGTACTTGATATGGATGTGCTGCACCCGCTTTCCGCTGGACTTATCCGGGGCATCTACATAGATAGCCGACACCAGTTCACGGAGAGCATAGGGAGTGAGTTCTTCAATATGAACGTACTTGTGCGCTTTCTGGACGAATTTTTCAATATTCTCGATTTGCTGTTCCTGTACTTCGATTTCCTGTTGGATAGAGAGGGATTCCTCTTCCAGCTGCTTCTGTTCGGCATCGTAGCTCTGGCTCATCATGTCGAAGCGGTCATCGCTCAGCTTTCCATTGGCGTTGTCCTCGTAGATTTTCATGAACAGCCGTTTGAGGTCTACAATCCGCTTCTCATTCCGGGCAAGCTGCTTCTTCAGGACGGTCAGCTTTTCGCTGCTTTCCACACGAAGCTGCTCCTCCATGACCTTGCGGAAGTAGTTTTCATGACGGAGAATGTAGTCCGTCATCCGCTGAACATGACTCAGCACACGTCCTTCCAGAACCTTTACCCGGATGAAATGTCCCTTGCACTTGCTCCCGTTCTTCTTGTGCAGAGAGCAATCAAAGAAGTCTTGACTGAAGTCCCTGTTATTGGACGAACCATATTGCATCTTGGAACCGCAGTCAGCGCAGTAGACCATACCGGAGAAAATGCTGCTCTTGCCTGTCCGGGTCATGCGGTGACGCTGATTACGAATCTCCTGAACCTTTTCAAACACATCATCGTCAATAATGCGCTCATGTGTATCCGGGAAGATAGCCTGATTTTCCACAGGATTCAGATGTCTCTTTTTATCCCAGATAGAGTTAGTATAGGTCTTGAAGTTGACTGTGCAGCCAGTGTACTCCCGGCGTTCCAGAATCAAACTTACTGCTCTTTTATCCCAGCGATAAGGGTCTTCCGGGGCAGGTGCGTTTGTACTCCGGCCATGGCTCAACTTGTAGGCGGTAGGAGTCAGAACTTTGTCCACCCACAGTTGGTTTGCAATTTGGGTCGGGCCACGGCCTTCCATGCACATGGAGAAGATGCGCTTCACGACCGCAGCCGCTTCCGGATCAACAAGCCAATGTTTCGGGTTCTCCGGGTCTTTCACATAGCCGTACGGCACATTGACCGTCAGCGGTA
>ENA-OQHL01001466-OQHL01001466.1-human-gut-metagenome-genome-assembly--contig:-NODE-1466-length-11830-cov-3.691703_pt1 | contig 11830 bp, 12 predicted proteins | sample MGYA00242565_ERZ504723 | MGnify/ENA primary metagenome ERZ504723 (study PRJEB26092, sample SAMD00036211) | human gut metagenome | host: Homo sapiens | study: EMG produced TPA metagenomics assembly of...
AAAAAATTAACTAAATGTAATGCAATATACCCTGCTTCTGCCTCTTCTAATTGAATATCTGCTTTTTCTTTAATCATTTTTATAATCCATAAACCCAACTGATATTCATTTTTTATAGAGAGCTTTTGTTTCAGATAAAACTACATTTGGCAAATCAATATTTTCATTTTTTTCGTTTAATAGCAAAAGCAATATGATCACTAATTGCTAGAAAGATTTCCCCATAAAATTGGGTATTCAATTGTTCTGTTGCTTTGCTTACTAATAAACTAGTAATTTCATAATAAATAGGTTCAATATCATTGATTCCTCTACGTATACGTTTTTCACCTTTTTCTTTAAAGATATACGTTTTTTCAATCCGTGATTCATCAACTAAATCACCTATCTTTTTTTGAAAGCCGATTCCTGATCCTGTTAAAATAATATCCCCTAATTCATCAGATAAAGCAGCAATACTATTATTATTAAATATTTTTATAATCTTCAATTTCATTTCTCCTACATTAGTATTTCATTTAATATTTCAGCAATAAATTGAACTTCAGTTCCTATAATGATTTGTATTTCATGCTCACTTGCTTCAACAATATGAGAAAAATTCATCTTTGATAGAGTCTGTTTATCTATTATTGAGATATCTTTAACTTCTACACGTAAACGCGTAATACAATGATCAACACTTATAATATTCTTTTTACCACCTAATGCTTCAAATAATTGAATAGCAATTTCATCAAAATTATTTTCGACTTTCTCTACTTTCTTTACCTCATTTTCTTCTCTTCCAGGTGTCATAATATTATAACGTGTAATCAATACTCTAAAAACAATGTAATAAATTAATCCGCATATAATTCCTAAAGGAATTAAAAATAAAATATTATTAGCAAATGGTGATTTAAAACTTAAAACATAATCTATAAGCCCTGCAGAAAAACCAAACCCTGCCATCCATTTAAAAGTTGCTGCAATAAAAAGCATCATCCCTGTAAGTAAAGCATGAATTAAATAAAGTATTGGTGCTACAAACATAAAAGCAAACTCAAGTGGTTCAGTCACACCTGTAAAAAATGAAGCCAAAGCAGCTGAAAATAAGATAGCACCTACTTTTTTCTTATTCTCTTTTCTAGCACAACGATACATAGCTAGAGCAGCTCCAGGAAGCCCAAACATCATTACTGGGAAAAATCCTGCTTGATACATTCCTGTAACACCTTTAACACCACCTGAAATTGTTCCCCAAAATTTGCCAATATCATTAATACCTGCAACATCAAACCAAAATACAGAGTTGAGAGCATGATGTAAACCAGTAGGAATCAACAAACGATTTAAAACACCATAGATTCCTGCACTTAGAGGTCCAAAATTAGCGATTTCTTTTCCAAACCAAATAAAAAAGTGATAACACATTGGCCAAATATCAATAAATATTAAAGATATCAAAAGTGTAATTCCTGTAGAAACAATGGAAGCAAATCTCTTTCCATCAAAAAAAGCTAAAAACTGAGGTAATCTTTTTTGATCAAACTTTTGAAAAGAAATAGCCACAATCAAACCTACCAAAATACCAATAAAAGCACTTTGCGTATTATGAAAAGCTAAATCCACAGCGTATTCTGGAATTTGCAATATTAATGCGATGCATTTAGATGATAGAATTGTTGTCATCATCATATAACAAGCAAGAGCACTTAACACTATTGCTGTATCTCTTTTTTTAGACATTTCCATAGCAACAGCTATCGCAAATAAAATGGGAAGGTTATCTATAATTGCTCCACCAGCAGCAATGAGTAAAGCAGCAATTGGGTTATGTATACCCCATCCAGTAGGATCAATCCAATACCCAATTCCTTTAAGTAGTGCTGCTATAGGCATGATTGAAACAGGTAACATGAGTGATTTACCTAATCTTTGTAAATATTTCATAGCGAACTCCTTTAGTAAGCGCTTACGTATCATGCCAAATAATACTAAGTAGACACATACGGTAAAGATTATTATACACTTGTCTAGTCAAAATAGCTAATAAAAAATACTGCTTTGCTAGTATTTTTATCTTGAACCATTTTTCTATTTTTATACCATATACAATACCAATTGTATCCGCTAAAATCCATCCAATAACAATTGCCCACCAAATCATTTCTAAACCAAATGAAGGCGCTAATAAGTAGGCTAGAAGAACTCTTGTTCCAAGTGAAACAATTGTTAGAATCAATGACATTTTCATCTTTTCATATTTTTTAGCTCCAAAATACATTGAAAATACCGCTTCCCATACATAAACCAATAATAATAGAAGTTAGAAATGTCATTAATGTATAACTTGATCCAACAGCAACTAATGCATTACTACCAATATATTTTCCTACAATATAAGTATCAACTATAAAATTGTTGTAATAAATTCCCTAAAATCATCGGAATAGAAAATAATAAAATAGACTTTTCTATCTTTCCTTGTGTTAAATCTCTTTCCATAAAATCACCTTCCATTTCTCAATTAATTTTTCAAGTGAATACATGGCATTCGCTGGTGAAGTAGAAGGTAATTGAATAACGGGTAAATTATAATCAAAATATTGATGATAATAACGATTGGCAGCTTTGCCATTAGTAATGATTTTTTCAACAGGACAATTTTTAACAATTAAATCTAAATCATTGACTTTAACATTGGTAATACTTGAATCACTTGATCCTTTAATGTCACAACTTTCAATAACATCCCATAAAGCAAGATGATTTCTAAGTAAAAAAGTTTTCTTCTCTTCAATTGTTTGTGGAACTTCTTCTTGAAATAAAGCAGCTAAAACTTTCCAAAAACGATTTTGAGGATGATGATAAAAAAACTTGGCTTCTCTTGATTTTACAGATGGAAAAGATCCTAGAATAAGAATCCTAGAATCTTGATTATAAACGGGTTCTATATTATGCTTTGTCATCTTTTTTAACAATAACATCTATTAATTGATCAAGAGAATCATAACATCCTACAGTTAAATCAAGAATATATTTAGAATGATGAATCAAATCAGGAATACAAATAACAGGAATATTTCCTGCATGTGCTGCTAAAATTCCATTTTTACTATCTTCTAAAACAAGGGCATCTTCTTTACTTACCCCTAGCAACTCAACTGCTTTTAAAAAGATATCTGGGGCTGGCTTCCCATGTTGTATTTGGTCACCACCAATAATGGCATCAAAATAATGATCAACTTTAATACTCTTTAAATTAGATAAAACACGTTCAAAACGTGTTGAAGAAGCCACTGCCATTTTAATATTTTTCTTTTTTAAATCTTCTAATAAATCATATAAACCTTTTTTTACTTCTAAAGGATGACTATTAAAATATTCTTTTCTTAATTGATCTCGATAATCTTTAATCTTTTGATAAGGATAATCTTCACCAAAAACACTATGATAATAAGCTTTTGATGTCTTTTCATTTGTACCAATCAAATGATAAAACATTTCTTCAGTAATTTCATAACCAAATTTTTCATGAGATGTTTTCACTAACATCTTTCCTACAGGTTCTGTATCAATCATCAAACCATCCATATCAAAAATAACAGCATTTAATTCTAACATACTACACTCTCACTTTCTTAGGCATTCTAAAGAAAAGTGTCACTACAAAAGCAATCGTAATTCCTGCAAATAAGAATAAATAGAAACCATTCATTCCTATGGAATCAATAATTCTACCTCCAATTAATTGGAAAAGCATTGCACCTACGCCTTTACCAAGCATAGCTTGAATTCCATAGGCTGTAGAGACATATTCTTCTTTTACTAAAACCATTACTAATCTTACAGTAATCATCGTAAAGAGTACAGTAGAAAAACCTTTAAATACAAAAACATAAATAATCATATTAACAGAAGGTAAAGTTGCATACCATGCAAAATTGATCATTGACATGATAATCGCAAACATCATGATATAACGATAAGGTATCTTTTTAATGATATAGTCTGTTGCTAGAATCATTGGAATTTCAAATAATGTCGCAAAAAGTTGGTAGGTTCCTACTTGTGAAGCTGTTCCACCTTGAGATTTAATAAATAATGATAAATAGTTAAAGTTTGTGGAGCATGCTCCCCAAAAGAAAAATGAAATCACTAGAAAGAGCATAAATGGTATATTATGAACAAGCTCTTTCATAACAACAACTGTCGATAATTTATTTTCTTCTTTTTCGGGAACTTCTGAAAGCTTTGGATCAGAAACCATATAAATACAAATAATGGTAATTAATGTTCCTAAAATACCAGCCATGAAGTTAGCAAATGGTGAAATATATTGATATAAAAGTCCACTAACTTGTGCCATAATGGCATAACCTACAGAACCCCATAAACGAATCTTACCAAATTGATAAGGTGAAGAAACACCAATACGATCTGTTAAAGGAGTAACAGCATTCATAAAAGATACTGCTAGACCTGATGATAAAAGTAAAATCCAAAAATTACGACTAATTGCAAAAATAAACATACAAAGCATATTCGCAAATGATAATAAAATAGATACTTTTCTTGGTGATTGCCACTTATCTGCCAAGTATCCAAAAAATGGTTGTGTTGCAATAGATAAAAGTGGTGCAAAGGATACAATGTAAGCAATTTGTGAGGCTGACATTCCTATATCTTGACAATACATTGATAAAACAACTGTAAAGGCACCATACCCTAAATAAAAAAAACATGAAATACCTGCATGAAATAAATAATGATCTCTTAATTTACTCATATAAGCCCTCCCTATGTAAAAGACATTATATAGAATATCTTTAAAAGAAAAGAAGTCTTTTCATTTTTTGAAAGACTTCTTTATTTATTTAAAGATTTAACATAGTTACAAATAATATCTTTGATTGTTTCATTCCCTAATTTACAATCTAAACATAAATCATAGTTTGATTTATCACCCCATATTTTATTAGAAATAACTTCATAATAACTTTTTCTAGAATGATCCGATTTATGAATATATCGAAGAGCATCCTCATGACTATCATAATAAATTTCCATTACTTTATTTAGACGATATTCTAAAGGAGCATATAAGAAGATTCTTACTAATTTTTCATCTTCTTTTAAAATATAATCTGCAGCTCTTCAAACAATAACACAATTTCCTTTCTCCGCAATTTCTTTAATAACATTTGATAAAAGAATAATTGAATTTTTATTGATGTCTAATGATAAGAATTGACTATAAATATAATCTTCACTTTCTTTATTACTTACAAATCCATGTTTAAGAGCAAATTCTTTGATTCTTTCTTTATCATAAAATTCAATGTTTAATTCTTTAGCGACTTGTCTCGCAATTTCTTTTCCATTTGTGCCATGTTCTCTTGAAATAGCAATTACTAAATTATTTGTTATACTTTCATTTTTAATAGGACTTATTCTTTCATTATATGATTTTTTCAAGATAATAAATGAAACAATAACTGTCAACAATTCAGAAATTGGAAATGTCCACCAAACAAGTGTTGTTACATTTTCTGTTAAAGTAAAGAAGTAGGCTATTGGAAATACAAAAATAACCAAGCGAAGTAAAGCAATAATTAAAGGTCTAATGGCATAACCAATAGATTGTAAGACACCTTGAATCGCGACAGAAATACCCATAAAAACAAATCCCAGACTTGCTATATGTAAAGCTGTACTACAAATATCAATCATTTCTTGTGTACTTCCTGATAATCCAAATAATTGTGATAATGGATGAGCAAGAAGTTCAAATAATAAAGTAATCATTAAAGAAACAATGATTGTATCAACAATACCAAACTTAATACATTCATCTATTCTTTTTCTATCTTTCATTCCATAATTAAAAGATAAAATGGAAATAATTGTATTAGACAATCCAAATGCTGAAAATAAAGCAATTTGTTGGATCTTATAGTAAATACCAAAAGAACCAATTAAAAGAGCTGGATCAACTTGAGCTAATCCTAATATAGCATTCATTCCTGCCATCATCACTGCAAGTAAACCTTGCATTAAAGCAGCTGAAGCACCAATCATATAGATTCCGTTAATTAGAGAAGTATTCGCTTTGATATAACAAATATTTCCATTAATTTCTTTATTTTTATAAAAATGAAAATACATTGCTACAAACAAAGAAACAAATTGTCCAATAATTGTTGCTAAAGCGGCTCCCGCAACGCCCATTTTCATAGGATAAATAAAGATATAATCTAAAATAATATTTGTAAGTGCTCCTGATATTTGAGCAATTGTTGAAAAGTGTGTTTTACCTGTTGATTGTAGAAATCTTTCATAGACGGTAAAACCAATAGAACCATAAGAAAAACAACAACAAATTTTAAGATAGGTTGTTCCCATTTCAATAACCTTTTGATTACTTCCAGCAAACAATCTTATAAATTTTTCTGATCCAAATAATCCAAACACTAAGAAAACAACATAAATACAAATACTTAAAAAGATTCCTGTTCCGGCAATTTTATTAACTTTATCTTTATTTTGTTCACCTAAACTTTTAGATAATAAAGCATTAATACCAACACCGGTTCCTACACCAATAGCGATAATTAATAATTGAATAGGAAAAGCTAAAGTTAAGGCTTGATTAGCAATAACTCCATCACTTCCCATGTTTGTTATAAATATACTATCTATAACATTATAAAGAGCTTGTAAAACCATTGATATGATCATTGGTAATCCCATTTTCAAAAATAATTTTTTTAAAGGCACTACGGCCATCTTATTTTTTTCCATCATTTCCTCCTTTTTTGTATAAAAAAATGCGTAAGTAACAATCTCCAACAGATTGGACTTACGCATTAAGCTACACATCATTTTTACAAAAGCATTATAACAAAAAATTAAAAATGATGTAAGAATTTTTTAATCTAATTCAAATTGTCCTGTATAAAGTTGATAATAACGTCCTTTCTTTTCAAGCAATTCATCATGACTACCACGTTCAATAATTTGTCCTTGATCTAAGACCATGATGGCATCAGAATTTCTAACTGTAGATAGACGATGAGCAATCACGAAAACTGTTCTATTTTCCATTAAACGATCCATTCCTTTTTCAATCAACTTTTCAGTACGGGTATCAATCGAACTTGTTGCTTCATCTAAAATCAATACAGGTGGATTACAAATAGCTGCTCTAGCAATCGCTAAGAGTTGTCTTTGCCCTTGTGAAAGATTTGTTCCATCACTAGAAAGTATTGTTTGATAACCATTTGGTAATCTTCTAATAAAGCTATCTGCATTAGCTAGTTTAGCGGCTTCAATAACTTCTTCATCACTTGCATCAAGTTTTCCATAACGAATATTATCCGCAATGGTTCCCGTAAATAAATGAGTGTCCTGTAAAACAATAGAAATCGATTTTCTTAAATCATCTTTTTTAATTATTTTTACATCAATGCCATCATAAGTAATTGACCCTTTCGTAATATCATAGAAACGATTAATTAAGTTAATGATCGTTGTTTTCCCAGCCCCTGTACTTCCAACAAAAGCAATTTTTTGTCCCGGTTTTGCAAAAAGATTAATATCTTTTAAAATCGGATGTGTTTCATTGTAACCAAAAACAACATCATGGAAACGAACATCTCCTTTTAATTCAACAAGTTCAATGCCATTGTCTCTTGGATGTCTCCAAGCCCAATGTCCTGTATAATGATTACTTTCTTGCATTGAACCGTCTTCTTTGATTTCTACTTGTGTTAAAGTTACTTTTCCTTCATCGATTTCTTCACTTTCATTCATTAAATCAAAGATTCTTTCGGCACCTGCCATGGCCGCAAGAATAAAGTTAAGTTGTTGAGTAAATTGGTTAATAGGCATCGCTGTTTGTCTTACAAAGACAAGATAAGATGATAAACTTCCTAAATCCATAATTCCATTAATAGCAAATAAACCACCGATACTTGCGACAAGAGCATAGTTGAAATAAGAAATAGAAACAACAGTTGGTATTGTTCTTCCTGAATAAGTTAATGCTTCTACTGCTGAATCATAAAGTTCTTGGTTTCGATAATCAAATTCAATTGAGTTTTCTTTTTCATGGTTAAAGACTTTAACAACTTTGATACCATCAACCATTTCTTCAATGAAACCATTTAAATAACCCATCGCATTTTGTTGTTTCTTAAAGTATTTTTTACTTCTTTGACTTAAATATTGAATTAAAAAATACATTAAGATCATACACGCAAAAACAATCAGTGATAATTTCCAACTTAATACAAAGATTAAAATAAGTGTTCCAACAATCATAATAAAGCTTTGAATCAATGTATCAAAACAGTTATTTAAAGCATCTTGAATGGTATCTAAATCGTTGGTAAAACGACTCATGATTTCTCCATGAGGGTGTCCATCAAAATAAGAAATAGGTAATTTTTGCATTTTCGCAAATAAATCATTTCTTAATTCTTGGACAATACTTTGAGCAGTATGTACCATTAATTGTTTATAAATAGCTATAGCAGTAGCTCCTATAAAATAAACAATCGCCATTAAAATAATAAATGAAACGAGTCCAGGATAATCATTTTTTAAAACATAACGATTAACGACTGTTTTAATTTGATAAGTCCCCCATAAACTAATCGAAGTCGAAAGAATAACAAGCAATCCAATAAAAACAAAAGCGTATTTATGATTACCAATATATTTCTTAAAAGATGAAAGCGTCTTTTTCATATTTTTTGGTTTCGCATTTGTAAGTTGTCTAGCCATTATAAATCAACTCCTTTCAATTGAGAATCATAGATTTCTTGATAAATTTCATCATTCTTTAATAACTCTTCATGATTTCCAATTGCATGAATTTTTCCATTATCTAAGATAATGATTTGATTAGCATGTTGAAGTGAAGAAATACGTTGAGCAATAATAATCTTTGTTGTTCCTTTTAAAGAAGCTAAAGCTTCTTTAATACTTGCTTCTGTCGCTGTATCAACTGCACTTGTTGAATCATCTAAAATAAGAATTTTAGGATGTTTCAATAATGCTCTAGCAATACATAAACGTTGTTTTTGTCCACCAGATACATTGACACCACCCTGTCCTAAATCTGTATCATACCCTTTAGGGAAATTACCGATAAATTCATCCACAGCTGCGATATGACATGCCCATTCGATATCTTCATCACTTGCGTGTTCATCTCCCCATAACAGGTTTTCTCTTATCGTACCACTAAATAAGGTATTCTTTTGAAGCACCATACCTACAGCATCACGCAAATGTTCAATAGAATATTCCTTTACATTTCTTCCATCAATGCGTACTTCCCCTTCACTGACATCATATAGTCTTGGGATCAGCTGTACAAGGGTTTGTTTTCGCAGAACCCGTACCACCTAATATACCAACTGTAGAACCCTTTGGAATATGCAATGTGATATCGGATAATACATATTCTTCCGCAGAAGCTTTATATTTGAAATATACATGGTCAAAGTCAATACTACCTTCTTCTACCATGACTTCTTTTGCATCATGATCATTGATATCTGGTTTTTCATCCAATACCTCAATGATACGTTCACAACTGGCAATGGATCGGGTAATCATTAAGAATACCGCTGAAATCATCATTAGTGAATTTAAAATCTGCATAACATAACTTAAAAATCCAGTAAGCTCTCCAACTTTCATATCTCCAATAAATATCATATTGCCACCAAACCAAACGATACATACAATGGTTGCGTACATTACGATTTGAAATAATGGCATATTCCAAACAGAAGTAGAGAATGCCTTTAAACTTGCGACACGTAAAGATTCATTTACATCCGCAAATTTTTCTTCTTCATATGTGCCTCTTACATAAGACTTTACCACTCTGATTGCGTTTAAGTTTTCCTGAACGATGGTGTTGACTTTATCGATACTGCTTTGCATCAGACGATATAATGGTCCAACTTTTCTAACGATAATAAACAAGCCGACACCTAAAATTGGAATGGCAATCATAAAGACAACCGCTAGCTTTGCGTTGATTGTAAAAGTCAATACAAGGGCTGTCAACAACATGACTGGTGAGCGAACTAGTGGTCTAACACCGTTACTGACCGCTGTTTGCAGGATGGTAACATCACTTGTTAAACGGGTAATCAAAGATGAAGTTGAAAAGTGATCGGTATTCGCAAAGGAAAAATTTTGTACCTTCTTGAATTCATCTTTTCTTAATTCAGCACCAAAACCCTGTCCTGCTGTTGCGGCATATCTGGCATATAAAACACCAAGTACCAATGCCAACAATGCACACACAATCATCTGTGCACCTTTCATAATAATATATTCTTTATCTGCATTCGCCACACCAACATCAATGATATCCGCCATTAAAATTGGTATGATCAATTCAAATATTGTTTCTGCGATTACACAAAAACAAGCCAGTACCAGATATCTCTGATACGTTTTCATATAAGGGAATAACCGTTTGAGCATAAGAATCCCTCCCATCTATTCTATTGTCTTACCACTCAAATTCTGATACATGCGACATAAATAGTTTTCAAATTGCGCACGTTCTTCTTCAGAAAAGCCCTGTAGTGACAGTTCTTCAACTTCAAGGCAATGTGCATTCCATTGTTCTAGCGCTTTCTTTCCCTTTTCTGTAATATTTACCTGTAAAGCACGCTTATTTTTTTGATCAACATGACGGGTCAGCATGCCTTTCTCTTCCAGGCTGTTAAGCAGTTTACTAACAGTCGCACACTCTACATCACATTCTTTTGCGATATCCTTTAGCTTACAGTTAGAATTTACCGCAATATAACGCAGAACCTTTGGCTGTCCGGGATATAAGCCATAGGCATCCATATTGTGTCTGATTTTATTGCGTTGTGCGTGAAACGCTTTAAATACTAGAAAATGAAACGAAGTCTGCATATTCATCACCTCAATAGTTAGATAGCTAATTATTAGCATGCTAAATATATACCTGTTTTTTTATCATGTCAAGGTAAATCTTATGATTTTCGCACACTGTTCATAACCATATATTTTTATGTATGATTTTAAAAGAAAGGCGAAGATTATTCATCCTCGCCTGCTTTAAAGTTATAAATTGGTGTTACTTTTTTTAAGATTTCCACGCTTTCTTCAATCTGAGAAATGATCATATCCGCAGGTTTATAAGCCATAGGACACTCATCAATCGTTGATTTTACGACAGATGATGTAAAAATCCCTTTCATTTCTTTTTTATATTCAGATAATGTAAAGCTTTGTTTTGCTTCACTTCTGCTCATTGCTCTACCAGCCCCATGAGGAGCTGAGGCATTCCATGCAGAATTGCCTTTTCCTTTACATAATAATGCGCCATCCCGCATATTCAATGGAATCCATACGATTTCACCTTTACCAGCGCGAATAGCGCCTTTCCTTAATACCTGCTGTTCATCAATATAATTATGCATGGTCGTAAATCGTTCTACAGCATGTAGTTTCATATACTTCATGATATCTTCAGCCATTGCCTGTCTTGATATATCCGCAAACTCCTGAATGATTTTGATATCATGCAGATATGCATCTTTATACTTTCCTTCTAAGTAAGACATTAGATAAGGAATATCTGTTTTCTTTGTATTCTTCAATGTTTTTGCGATAGCAGCATATTGTTGCTCCCTGCCTTGTTTCTTAAAAGCTTTCTTTTAAAAGCCTTTAAACTTTCTTCATCACAGCCATTTAAAATGATCATATGCCAGCTTCTGATAATAACTTGCGACTTCCACGCCTAAAATGCCTGCTTCCAGAATGAATGACCAGATAT
>ENA-OQHL01001467-OQHL01001467.1-human-gut-metagenome-genome-assembly--contig:-NODE-1467-length-11829-cov-3.052641_pt1 | contig 11829 bp, 13 predicted proteins | sample MGYA00242565_ERZ504723 | MGnify/ENA primary metagenome ERZ504723 (study PRJEB26092, sample SAMD00036211) | human gut metagenome | host: Homo sapiens | study: EMG produced TPA metagenomics assembly of...
GCGGCTCATCCATCCCAATAAGGTCTGCCTCAATCCCTGCTCCCAGAACGCACGATAATGAGAAAGAATCGTCTTCACATACTTGATATCCAACCGCGGTCCCTGAGTGTCCTCTACCGCCCACCAGTTCTCCCAATCGAAAAGAATAGCGGCCTTTGGCCTGTTGACTGTTCCCTGGATCTTTTCTCCCAATCCTGCAAGCCGTTCTCCCAGCTCAGTCACTTTCCCCGGAATACTCTCGTATTTGTCCCATTCTTATGGTCAAGCACCGCACCGTGGAATTTTTCATATCCTCCACGTCCCTTTCTCCACTGGAAATACAAAACGGAATCAGAACCATGAGCGATGGCCTGCATCCCGGCCAACATATTCATACCCGGCCTTTTCAGAGGATTGTACTCCCTCCAGCTTACAGCCGAAGGCGTGCTCTCCATCAGGAGAAACGGCTGCCTTTTCAGCGCCCGCATGATATTATGATTGGCCGCCGCTTTCACCGCAGCGGACACTTCATCCTTTCGTTTATGCCAAAACGGATAATTGTCCCAAGAAATGACGTCCACTCCGTGTTTCATCCTGTTGTAATCCAGCCCCTTAAAGAAATACATAAAATTGGTTGTCGCCGGAAGTTCCGAGTATTCTCTGACCGCCTGCACTTCCATCTGATAAAAATCATGGATCTGCTCGGTCGAAAATCTCCGCCAGTCCAGCAGAAGTGCCGTGCTGGTCGTCTCCCCATTCGGCACCGGGCTGTGAATCTGTTTCCAATCCGTATAATTATGGCTCCAAAAATAATTCCACCACGCCTGGTTAAGATTTTGCAGCGTCCCATATTTTTTCTTCAGCCACTTGCGAAACGCAGCCTGACAATACTCACAATGGCAGACTGAGTCCGCAAAATTTCCGCCCAGCTCATTGGAAATATGCCACAAGATCACATTCTTCCTTCTGCCAAACCGCCTGGAAAGTTCTCTGTCTATCGCCTTCGTCTTTTCACGCATGACAGGAGAAGTATAGCAGAAATTGTGACGTTTCCCCGGCAGGTTGCGGCGGCCGTCCGCCTGTACCTGCATTACTTCCGGGTACCTCTGCGTCAACCAGTGCGGCATGGCGGCAGATGGAGTAGCTAAAATGACCTGAATATCTTCCTCCTCCATTCTGGTGATAAGCCGGTCAAGCCAGTCCATCTGATAGACTCCTTCCTCCGGTTCCAGCGCAGCCCAGGCAAAAATGCCCAGGCTTACGCAGTTGACTTTCGATTCTTTCATAAGCCGCACATCCTGTTCCAGTACTTCCGGATGTTCCAGCCACTGATCCGGGTTGTAGTCACCCCCGTAAAGGATTCTCCCACCTAACATCAATCGTCCTCCCTGTCATTCCTATATTCCACGGAAACGGAACGTAAATTCCATCTTTCCCTCTACATTCAGTAAGTATTCCGGATGAGTAAAGGACATCCAACTGTCGTCTCCCGCAATTCCCATCTGCCCGAGCGCCGCACGTACCACCGTGTAATGCACCTGAGGCAATTCGTACACATGTTTCGCGTTTTCCATTTCATGCGGCGTATATGGGAGCGCGGAGAACATCATCGGTCCGCTCTTCTCGTCCATCTCAAACAGCATACCCCTTCCGCTTCTGTCTGTCACAGATGCATAACGGACTTCCTCTTTTGCCCCACATTCCTGCGGCACAATGTACCTTGCCAAATTATCCTGAACAAGATTTTTGATATACTCCAAGCTTTGCCCCTTTCTTTCGGTCCGCATAAGTCTCCTCCGGTCCCAAGCCATACCAGGTCACATGGTCATAATCCGCGTCCAGCTTGAACATCAGACCAAATTCCGGCATATCGCCCAGCTCCTTTACCGGATCATAAGAAAGTGTCGTCTGCACAGTTCCATCTCCGTACACTTCATACGCCACCTGACACTGACTGTCCGGGGTCGTCGGCATCAAATATGTGTAGGTCACACGGACCGAATACTCTTTTACCTCCACTTTCGGCTCCAAGACTTTACAGCAGTCAGCGCCTCGGTAATCTTTGTGTCCGGCATACATACTGGCAATCTTCCACTGTGCATAACGTTTTGGCATCTGGTTACCCTGGTCATTGTCCACAGGCGCCCTCCAGAAGTTTGGCTTCGGTATTTCTTTAATCATCTCTTTCCCGGCATACCGGTAGGATGCCAGTCCACCATCCAAAACAGAGAAAATCACTTCAAAACACTCACCTCTGACCCCAATATTATGTTTACTCCGGATCACTTTAACCGGACGCTTACACAGCTTTTTCTCCCCCTGGTTACGGTAGACATACTGTCCAAACGCCACCTCATGTCCGGCTTTTGCCCAGATCTGATCTTCCTTCAGCCGGAAAGAAACGGTAACCGTATACTCTCCCGGCAGAGTTTCCTTCGCAAACGGAAGCGGATAGGTCTTTTCACCAAGCGGCTCTACCTCCGTCTCCATCTTGATCTGTCGAAGCGCTTTTCCATTTCTCTCCACGAGAACAACACAGTCGAATGCGTTCGTGTTCAGAAACAGATTCTTATTGATGATCGTCACCCTGTTTTCGGAAACCTTCGCCGTAATATTCTGATAATTATATTTTACTTCCTGCATCTTCGGGGACGGCTCTCTGTCTCCTCCATAGACGATACCGTTCGCGCTGAAATTATAGTCGGTCGGCCTCTCGCCAAAATCTCCTCCATACGCCTGGAATTCCTGTCCATACCGGTCTTTCTTATAAATGGTCTGATCGATGTAATCCCAGATAAAACCTCCCTGGTACAGTGGATCTGTGTCCGTCAGATCCGTATACTTATGCATTGCTCCGCAGGAATTCCCCATGGCATGGGTATATTCACAGCAGATAAACGGCTTGCTCCTGTCTTTTGCAAGAAATTCTTTGATTTTCTCCACCGGAGTATACATCTGACTTTCCATGTCGCTCGTATCATTATATCTGCGGTCGTTAAATACACCTTCATAATGTACCAGCCTGGTCGGGTCCTCCTTGCGGAAAAACTGTGACATTTCGTAAATATCTTTTCCGCCGTAGGACTCATTTCCGCAGGACCAGATGAGAATCGACGGATGATTCTTATCTCTTTGGTACATGGAATTCTCCCTGTCCAGAAGAAGCGGCAGCCATTCCGGCCTGTCATTTGGTACAATATAATCGTCGTCGCCATCTGCGCGAACCGTATCCCAGCTCCCATGTGTTTCCATATTGGTTTCATCAATCAGATAAAGGCCATATTCATCGCAGAGACGATAAAGCAGGGAACCGTTCGGATAATGACTTGTACGGATCGCATTAATATTATTCTGCTTCATCACTGTGAGATCCTTCCGCAGCTCTTCCTCGGATACATGACGCCCCCCGACAGAACTGAAATCGTGGCGGTTCACTCCCTTAAACACAATCCGCTTTCCGTTCAAAGTCATCATGTGGTCTTTCATCTCAAATCTTCTGAATCCGACTTTCTCCGGAATCAGTTCTGTCACAGCCCCGTCTTTTCCGGTTACTGTAATCATCAGATCATAAAGATCCGGCACTTCCGCACTCCAGAGTGCAGGGTGGTCTACCTCCCACACAAACCGGTTTTCTCCGTTCAGCTCTTTTTCCTCATCTACAAATACTTTTCCGTAGCGCGAAAGGACAAATCTCGCTTTTCCTTCTCCCCAGGTGCAAGAAACAATCTCCAATTCTGCTTTCTGAAGTGTCTCGTCCGGAATTGCCCTGATCCTGAGGTCACGGATATGTACATTCGGTACAGTGTACAGAAATACGTCCCGGTAAAGTCCGGAAAAACGGTAGAAATCCTGATCCTCACACCAACTTCCGGCTGTCCACTTAAATACCTGAACCGCCAGTTTATTTTGCCCCTCTTTCAGATAGCCTGTCAACTCAAAATCAGAAGGTGTAAAACTGTCCTCACTGTACCCTATAAAAACTCCATTCAACCAAACTGCCAGACCACTTTCCGCTCCCTGGAAGGAAACGAAGATCCTCTTCCCTTTCATCCGTTCCGGGACAGAGAAATATTTCACATAGCTTGCCACCGGATTAAAATATTCCGGGATCTCCCCCGGCCGGATATCCTCCCGGCCTTCCCATGGATACTGTGTATTGGCATACTGTGGGACGTCATACCCTTCCATCTGGATATGAGCCGGCACCCGGATATCATCCCAGGATGAACAACAGTATTCCTCTTTCTCAAATCCCCGGATCACCGCGCCATAGTTCCTCGCATAGTGAAATTTCCAAATCCCATTTAAACTTTCGGCAAACAGGCTTTCCCCATCCAACATATCGGTTTCGGACGCATAGTATGCATGGTCAGAATAAGCCTCCATTCTACCGTCACAGAAATATTCCGGATTTTTTACATTTGCGTAATCAAATTGTCTGTTCATATTTACCTCTCTTTTCTAAGATTCATGGTTTCTTACTTAATACTAAAACAGGCCGCCGCATCTGCGGCAGCCTTCCTGCTCATATGCGGGTCATCTGTCTTAATTATTTTACAGCTCCTGTAATACCTTCCGCAAACTGCTTCTGAAGTACGAAGAATACAATCATCGTAGGAATGGAACAAAACAGAACCCCTACCATTAAAACCCCATAATCCGTCGTATAACCGCCCGAAAGATTCGCAATCAGCATCGGCATTGTCTGTGAATCCGGAGTTGTCATAATTACCTTCGGCCACAGATATGAATTCCATGCATTCATAAATGTAATAACCCCTGCCGCCGCATAAGTCGCTTTCATCATCGGCATATACATTTTTACAAAAATACCAATCTCACTCAGGCCGTCAATACGCGCGGCTTCCATCACATCGATCGGAAAATTACGCGAATTCTGCCGGAACATCATAATCAAAAACGGCGTCGACAGAGACGGAAGCACAAACCCCCATACAGAGTTCAAAAGTTTAGCACCGGATAAAAATTTAAACAGAGGAATCATCGTTGCGACCTGCGGAATCATCATCGCAAGCAGCAGGACCGAAAACAGGATATCCTTTTTCTTATCGTGGTAAAGCTCAAATCCAAACCCTGCCAGAGAGCAGATCAAAATAGCAAGCACTGTCTGGGTAATCGCATACAGCGCAGAATTTCCCATCGCGCCCCACAGATCATTGCCAGATACCAGATTGTGGAAATTCTCCATGAAATGTCCGCCAATCGCAAGTTTCCCCCTGGCCACATCGATAGATTCATTCGTGGCTGCGGAAATCATCCAGTAAAACGGGAAAACTGAGAAAAACGCTACAATAACGAGGAATATATATGTAGGAATCAATCTTCTCTGAACCATACTTCTATTCTTTTTCTTAGTCACGCGTATCACCTACCTTTATATTGATCAACGCCAGAATTGCGACAATAACAAATACAAAGAACGACATTGCGGTCGCATATCCGAAGTTCGCGACACCCTTTCCAAACGTACTGTTGTAAATATAGTGTGACATTGTAATTGTTGCGTTTGCCGGACCGCCGTTTGTCAGGTTGACGGACTCGTCAAACAACTGCAGGGTTCCGTTGATGGACATAATAAATGTCATAATGATCGTGGGCTTCAGAAGCGGAACAGTGATGTTCCAGAACGTCTTCCATCCGTTAGCTCCATCAATCTTCGCCGCCTCGTACACAGAATATTCGATATTCTGCAGGCCGGCAAGGTAGAATACCATATTGTATCCCGTCCATCTCCAGATCAGGGCGATAATAATAACGACCTTTGCGCTTGCCGCATTCCCGAGAAAATTATAGTTGGATTCTAAAATTCCCAGATGAACCAGAATAGAGTTGATCAAACCATCTGTCGCAAACAATGATTTAAAAATCAAAGAATAGGATACCAGTGACGTAGCACATGGGAGGAAAATACATGTACGGAAAAATCCTTTTAGCTTCAGATCCTTATTGTTCAGAAGCTGAGCCAGCAGGATGGCGAGTACCAACATGATCGGCACCTGGATCAGCAGATACAGAAACGTATTTTTTACCGATGTCAGAAACAGCTTATCTGAAAACATCCTTGTGTAGTTGTTAAAAATCGGATCAGACCATTTCATGTTCGCGCTGGAACCGGTCTGAAGTGACATAATGAACGCCTGAATCATCGGCCAGAATGCCATGACCGCGATCAAAATCGTCGCCGGGGTGAGGAAAACCCATCCGGATGCCGACTGTTTTGCCAGCAGATTCATTTTTTTCTTCGATTTCACTGGAGTCCCTTCCTTTCCTTCGCTTCAATGACAACGAGGAACGAAAACTCGCCCCTCGTTATCTGATACTTTTTATTACAATGATTGCCTACGATTAGTTGCCCATATCAAAGTTCAACTGATCTTCTGCTTCTTTCAGCTGCATCCATCGATATCTGTTCCGTTAATGATCTTTACGATTGCGGATCCGACATAATCACGTGCCGCATAGTGGAAATCACTCTGCTCTACTTTCTGTACATGCGTTCCCATCTCAACGATATCAGCATAGATTGGCTGATTGTTGAAGAATTCAACACCTTCATTGTAGATCTTCTGTCTCACCTGCCGGAGCATAAGTAGAAATCACGCCGCCGTCTCTCAGAGCATTGTCATATGTTGTTGTGCTTCCGCCGAATGTATAAGCGAGGAAATCTTTTGCAAGATCAACATTTCCACAGTTGGATGTAATATAAAGGGATGAGCCGCCGTTACTTGCATATCCTTCTCCGCCTTCCAGTGTCGGCATGGTAGTGATTTCCCATTTACCGCTGTTTGCCTCTACTTTTTCGATTGTAGGAAGAATCCAGTTACCATTCATAATACCGGCCACCTGATCACCCTGAATTGCCTTGTCTGTATAATCAGACCAACTGTTCGGCATCAGAAGGATCCCTTCTTTTGCCATCTCAACGAGCTTCTCGACGATGGTTACAAGCGTTTCGTTCTCTGTAATGTAAGGTTTGCCGTCCTTGAACTGGGATACGCCCTCTGCCTGCAGCATGATGTAAGGAAGGTCATTACCATCGGAATTCATACAAAGCAGGGCTTTTCCCGTTTTTTCCTTGACTGCTTTACCAACTTCCATAAACTTGTCCCATGTACATCCTGTCAGGTCATCAATGGTATACCCGGCCTGCTCAAGAAGATCGGTACGGTATGCACATACAACAGTTCCATTGTCAACCGGAACTCCGTAGTGCTCCCCGTCAATCGTAGAGTAGTCAATCTTCTCCGCAGCGAAATCATCCCAATTGATATCGATGTCGCCAAGCGGCGTCCATGCGTCCGGATAATCAGCTACATATCTGTGGATGTAGTGATCCTGGAAGAGTACGATGTCTGGAAGGTTGGAATAATCTCCTGCTGATCCGGCCGTTGTGATTGCCGTTTCAATATCCTCAGATGCGGCCTGCTCCAGAATTTCCAGTTCAAACTCGGAGTCTACGTTTTCTTTGTAGTCGTCCGCCGCAGCCTGGATCGCCGGAATATTGAACGCCGGATCCCAAGCCATAATTGATAATTTGTGTCCGCCTTCTTCGCTACCTTTCTTGTCCTCTTTTTTACTGTCAGAAGATCCGCTGCAAGCCGCAAGGGACAGTGTCATTGCTCCAACGAGTAAAACGGAAAGCCACTTTCTTTTCTCTTTTCATAATATTACCTCCTATCTTCATGTCCGGTTCTGTCTCTCCGGACATCTCCTAAAATTAATTATATCAAGACACGCTTTCCCAATTTACGCATATTCACACATATATTATGCATTTTCAACCATTTTTGTCTGCTCAGTACACTTTTTTCTTCATTTTCCCGCTTTTTCTATCCACTTTGCACACTATTAGGCTGAAAATATTTTCTTATCCCCTCATATTCTTTCTGTTATTTTATCTGATTCTTCGGTTTTTTTTATCTTTTGGATCCGATTCGTTTCCTTTTCTTTATGCAAAAAAAGACTTTCTCAGGAAAAAGCGTTTTTTAATGCACGCAGCATCTCGTCATTTAAGTCCAGTAGAAGCTTCACCTTCTCCCGCCCCTCCCCTATGATCATCGTGTAGTACGGGATATCATCATCATACGATGTGTAATCATACTTTGGAATGTGCTCTGTTCCACCTTTTTTTCCGGTACTTTGCAACCTTGTCATGCCAGTGCGGAGCCACAACTTCCAGTTTTGTTCAGATCCAGTTCATGCATCTGTCTGCGATGACGCTTCCTGTAATCATATCATCAGAAAATGTGTTCCTTCCTCGTGTACTCATATTCCTTCTGGCTAAAAAAATCATAAGCCAGGTAAAGACAGATCAACAGAAATCCCGACAGCATAAATCCCCTGGAAAAAACAATCCCCAAAAGCACAAAAAACACACCAAAGGCGATCATCAACACCTTCAAAAGACCTGCCCCGCCTTTTTCTTTCTTGTCACCTGTTCTGTTATTCTTATTGCATACATGCTACCATCCCTCCTCTGAATGTACGTTGAATTCCAGCAGCTTCCGTTCAAAATTTTCCGGTTTCTTTCTCCACTCTTCCGGCGTCATCCCTACGGTCTTGTGGAAATTGCGGTTAAATGTAGAGCTTGTATAATATCCGCATTTCTCCGCGATCGCGGCAATCGAATCATCCGTCTTGATCAGATATTCACACGCAGACCGAATCCTCACTATATTGATATACTCCAGAGGGCTTACACCCATGTATTGTGTGAACACCCTTCGAAAATGCGTCTCGCTCAGGTGAAGACGCTTGGCAATATCACCGACCTTGATCTGCTCCCGGTAATGATCACTGATATAATCGAGGGATCTGGAGACCAGATTGCTGATCTTGGCTTTCTCACGCATATTTACGCTTCCTCCCCCTTGTATATTTCCATTTTCTCTTGCAATTTTGGAAAGAAAGGCAAGCATCTCCCCTTCTGCTTCTTCCTGATAAAACGGCTCTCCTCTTCGCATAATCTCAATAATATTCTCGATACTCTCCGTCAGTTCCGGGGCCTTACCACGGTTAGTAAAAATCGCCCTCTGGTTGACCTGGTGCAGCATCTGCTCTACGTACCTCGGTGATCCGGGAACCATCTTGTTCAGCATCTGCTCCACATCTACAAACAGATACTCCCAATAGCTGATATTTCCCGGATCACTGTTGGTTGTATGCAGATAATTACTCGGGATTACCGTCAGTTCACCTTCTCCTTCAAAATAATATTCGTCATCTCCGATCACCATTGCGCCCTTCCCCTCATGGCAATAGCCGATCTCAAGATAATTATGGAAATGGAGATAATCAATATCGCGCCCGTAGTTCTGACGCCACTTTTCTCCCAAAAGAGCCATTACCGTCCGGTTTTCCGGCATCCGGTAATACCGGAATTCTGCCTTTTTCTTTCTGTTTCTGCTCAATCTTATCTCGCCCTCCCTATACCGTCCTATGACCTTCTGAAGTATCGGTCTTTTCTTCCATTTTACCAGGAGCAGCCCACTCTGACCAGCCCCCGGCCGTCTAAAAACCAAAAGAGGCAGGATCCCATCGGAATCCTGCCTGATTGCTTTGCAAAAATTATTTAACGTTAACTTCTGCGCCTTCTCCTTCGAGTTTTGCTTTGATTTCTTCAGCTTCCTCTTTGGATACTGCTTCTTTTACTACCTTCGGAGCGTTGTCAACAAGGTCTTTTGCTTCTTTTAATCCAAGTCCTGTAATTTCACGAACGACTTTGATAACTTTAACTTTGGAAGCGCCTGCTGCTACAAGCTCAACGTCGAACTCAGTCTTTTCTTCAGCCGCTGCTGCCTCTCCGCCTGCTGCTGCTACAACAACGCCTGCTGCTGCGGATACACCAAATTCTTCTTCACATGCTTTTACTAATTCGTTTAACTCTAATACAGATAATTCTTTGATAGCTTCAATAAATTCAGCTGTTGTTAATTTTGCCATTTCATTTACCTCCATATTTTGTTTCAGTTTGTTCTCTTTCAATTAATTACTCAGCCGGTGTCTCAGCCGGTTCTTCTGCCGGAGCTTCCTCAGCCGCTGCTTCACATGCTCCTGCTCCGCCCTGTTCAGCGATCTGATTAAGTACACGAGCAAGATTTGTGATAGGTGACTGTAAGCTTCCAAGCAATTTGGAAAGAAGCTCTTCTCTTGAAGGAACTTTGGACAGTTCATTGATTCCTGCCGCATCGTAAACATTACCCTCTACTACGCCGGCTTTTACTTCCAGAGCCTCTGCTGTCTTAGCAAACTTGCAGATGATTCTTGCCGGAGCTGTAGCATCGTCTTTGGATACAACCAGAGCGCTCGGTCCCTCAAGATATTCTTCCAGGCCCGCGAACTCTGTTCCTTCAAAAGCTCTTTTCATCATTGTGTTCTTGCAGACTTTGTAAATGACACCTGCTTCTCTTAACTGTTTACGCAGTTCTGTATCCTGTGCTACTGTAAGTCCACGGTAGTCAACGAGGACAACAGACTGAGCGTCTTTGATGTCATCAGCGATCGCCTGCACGATTGGCTGTTTTAATTCCACTTTTGCCACGATTAACGCACCTCCTTGTAGTATTTGTGAGCTGCCAGAAAAAACCTCTCCGCACAAAGGCAGAGAGGTCAACATTCAAGTAATGAATTGTGTCTTCCTCGGTAGGCGTTTTAATCCTTATGCCATCCGGCACCTACTGTCTTCGGCAGTTACTCCGTAACTATAGCATGGGTTTTATGGTTGTCAATATATTTTTCAAAAAAGGCTACAGTTACTCTGTTTCCATCCGGATCGCCCCGTCCGCATCCTCGTGTATGTGAGTCCGGAAAAAATCATTCTGCCGCTCTTTTCAGATACTCGATATCCAGGACCCCGACGTTCAAACGGCGAGTGCATTGCAAGCTGAGGCAGTCCGATATCCACCGCTTTCATAGATACCTGTGCCATCGCAAGATTTCCAAGGGTACTTCCGCCTGCCATATCAGAACGATTGGCAAAATACTGAAGAGGAACGCCTGCCTTCTCACAAATCGCCTTGAAGATCGCGATACTCACGCCGTCGCTCGTGTACTTCTGTCCCGCATGGGACTTGACCACGATCCCCTCATTGATGTAAGCACAGTTTCCTTCGTCTGTCTTCTGCGTGTAATTTGGATGCACCGCATGTGCGTTGTCACAGCTTATCATAAAGCTGGACGCGGCCGCCCTGCAGAAGTCCTCATCTGTCTTTCCGAGACCGCTGTTGATACGCTTTTAACACATCCGCCAGAAAAGTGGAAGCCGCACCCTGTTTCGTCCCGGATCCCACTTCTTCATTATCAAAGCAGGCAAAGACATTCACCCCTTTCGGGTTCTTTCCTGCCAGGAATCCTTTCAGGGAAGCGTAGGCGCACTGGAGATCATCCAACTGCGGACAGGAGAGGAACTCTTCATCCATTCCCCAAATAGAAGGCTCCATTCTGTTATCAAAGGAATAGATCCATCCCCAGAATTTCGTCCGGCTTTACGCCGATCTCTCCGGCGATCTCCGCCTTCACTTCGCCTTCCTCCAACACGCGGCCGGCAATCAACGGAAGCATATCTGTCTGCTTATTGAAGCTCTGCCCCTCATTGGCCTGACGGTTCATATGAATGGCAAGGCTGGGAATCATCAAAAGATCCCTGTCTATTTTCACCAGACATTCTTTGAGTCCGCCCTCTTCTTTGACAACCGCCCTTCCCGCAAGAGAAAGCGGCCGGTCAAACCATGGTCCGCAAAGCATCCCGCCATATCCTTCTGTGTTCAGTTTGGTATAGTGGCCTCTGACTTCCATCTGCGCGTTCTCTTTTACCTTAAAGGTAGGAGAATC
>ENA-OQHL01001470-OQHL01001470.1-human-gut-metagenome-genome-assembly--contig:-NODE-1470-length-11817-cov-3.995637_pt1 | contig 11817 bp, 12 predicted proteins | sample MGYA00242565_ERZ504723 | MGnify/ENA primary metagenome ERZ504723 (study PRJEB26092, sample SAMD00036211) | human gut metagenome | host: Homo sapiens | study: EMG produced TPA metagenomics assembly of...
AACGTATATTCAAAGGTATTCGCCCGGCAGTGGTTGCATTGATTGCAGCCCCTACATTCAGCATGGCTAAATCGGCCCGGATAAACCGATACAACATATGGATACCGGTGGTTTCAGCACTGCTCATCTGGCTGTTGGGCTTCTCTCCCATCTGGATTATCATTGCAGCAGGTGTAGGAGGATACTGCTTCGGACGTTTTCAACGTCCGAAGAATTAAAAATTAAAGAATTAAAAAATTAAAAAGGATAGCAACATTAATCATTAATCACTAACCATTTATCATTAATTACTAATCATGGGTTTTCTTACAGTTATTCTATACATTCTTTAAGATTGGGCTTTTCGGCTTTGGTGGCGGATATGCCATGTTGTCTATGATACAAGGTGAAGTAGTTACCCGTTACGGTTGGCTTACAGCGCAGGAATTTACTGATATTGTGGCAATCAGCCAGATGACACCCGGTCCGATAGGAATCAATTCGGCAACTTATGTGGGTTATACTACGATAGCTGATTGCTACGGTACAAACTATGGTATTTTAGGTTCTATTATTGCTACGTTTGCCGTGGTGCTTCCTTCTTTCCTACTGATGCTGACCATCAGCAAATTCTTTCTGAAATACCAGAAACATCCTTCCGTGGAAGCGGTATTCAGTGGGCTCCGCCCGGCAGTGGTCGGTCTGCTAGCCTCAGCCGCGCTGGTATTGATGAATTCGGAAAACTTCAGTTCTCCCAAAGAAGACATATATTCCTTCGTCATCAGCTGCCTCATCTTCCTCGTGGCATTTATAGGCACAAAGAAATATAAACTGAACCCGATAGGAATGATTGTAGCTTGTGGAATAGCAGGATTGATACTTTATTAAGGATTAAGGATTAAACGTTAATGATTAATCCCTAATCCTTAATCCCTAATTTTTAAAGTTTAATCTTCTTTCCAACGGATTTCGATTCATTATGCAGACGGTCCAAGGCTGTCACCACATAGCGGTACTTTGTCTTTCCGTCTTCGTAAGGAAGTTTATAGAAATTATCGCGCGTGATGGCTACAATATGGGAAGGGTCATCTATATTCACTTTCTCTTTGTCATTAAAGCGATAGACCACATATTGGACGGCACGGTTCATTTCCTCTTTATACTTGGGAGCTGTCCAGAAAAGAATATATCCGTCTTCCGTCCACACCGGTTTCATCTTACGTACCTTTGCCGGGGCTTCGTTATCCATGAAATCGAAAACGGGAGGTAGCGCCGGATACTTATGATATTCGGCAATCAGGGCATCGCGATACTTGCCTGCATTCTCTACAACCGCACTGGCAGGCCACTGGCAACTGCCACCGATGGTCTGATAGGCCCGTTGCAAGGCCATTTTGCGAGGAAGCTGATTTATCGACGGGTTCTTGGGGTCGGCATTCTGCACGGTGTTCATCACGGACTGGCCGATAAACAAGGGGCGGTTTTCCGTATTCCTGGCCCACCACTTCACCAGTGTCTCATAGTCGGCAACCGGATGTCCTATATGCCAATAAATCTGCGGAATATTATAGTCTATCCAACCTTCACGGGCCCACAGCAACACGTCCGCATAAAGGTCATCGTAGTTTTGCAGGCCTTTGGTCTTACTGCCAAGCGGGTCACTGCTTTCATTCCGGTAAATGCCAAACGGAGAAACCCCGAACTTCACCCACGGCTTGATTTCACGAATTGTTTCATGCAGTTTCTTAATCAGCACATTCACGTTGCTCCGGCGCCAGTCTCCTTTATTGCTGAAACCTCCGCCAAAACGTGCAAAACTTGCATCGTCAGGGAAATCCTTTCCCTTAATGGGATAAGGATAAAAGTAATCGTCCATATGAATGGCATCCACATCATAGCGGGAAACGATGTCGCTCACCACCATGCAGATGTGCCGGCGGCTCTCAGGCAGTGCCGGGTCAAAATACAACTGGTCGCCATAAGTGACAAACCATTCCGGATGGATATTGTACACATGATTGGGAGCCAACTCACTCTTCAAGGTCGTCTTCGTGCGATACGGATTAATCCATGCATGAAACTCCATACCACGCTTATGGCATTCATCAATCATAAACTGCATAGGGTCCCAATAGGGTTCGGGCGCTTTACCCTGCACTCCGGTAAGGAAACGACTCCACGGTTCCAGTCTGGAAGCATACAGAGCATCCGCTTCGGGACGTACCTGGAAAATTATGGCGTTGATTCCCGCCTTCTGCAAGGAATTCAACTGCCCGATCAGATTCTGCTTCAGTTTTTCGGTCGGCATTCCACGGAACTGTCCGTTTACTGACTGTATCCATGCTGCACGAAATTCACGTTTAGGATAGGCAGACCCGGTCTGCACTTGCGCAAATACTCCTCCCGCCATTAGCAGCAAGAAGAATACACATAAAAGGGATTTTACTCTCATTCTCTAATTACAGCTTTTTAATACTTAAAATAGTTTATAATTAAGGTTTGTCCTTCATCGGCCATTCCACAATAAAGCGGCATCCTCCGCAATAGGTGTCATCCAGATAAATCCGGCCTCCCACCAACTCCATTATCTCATTGGCTATGGCAAGCCCCAATCCGGACCCTTTGGTAAACGTGTCCACTTTATAAAAACGTTCGAAAATACGGTCCGATTCGTCCGGCCTGATGCCTATACCGGTATCCTCTATCACGAAGCGCAATACATGTCGGGACTTATCTTCCTCGCAGGAAACGCGTATATGACCTTCTTCCGTAAACTTCACCGCATTATCCAACAAAGACACCAGCACCATTTTCAGCCATTGCCGGGCTGCATAAAAGGCCATAATGCCGGAAGCAGGCACATATTCCAGTTCAACTCCCGGCTTCAGTTCCGGACGGAAGCCCTCAATACATTCCTTGCAACACGCATCCACTTCTATCTCCTCCCGCGGCATCTCCCACACTCGCGAATCCATATCCGCAATATTGAGTATGTTCTCCATCAGACTCAACAGATATGTATTGTTGCCCTCCACTTGTTCAACATACTCGCGTTTCTCCACATCATCCAGCTTCTCTTGAGCCAGCAAGGTAGAAAAGCCGACGATGGAATTCAACGGAGTACGGATTTCATGGGTGATATGCTGTATAAAGGAACTTTTGACCTGGCTCATTTTTTCCACCGCCCTGCGTGCAGCTTCCAACTTGCGGTTCATGGAGAGGGTGCGGATATACAGATAAGTAATGAGCAGCAAAAGCAACAATACCAGTCCGCCAACGGCCAAGGCTATCATCAGTCGTTCCTTGTTCAATCTGGCACTCAGCTCCAGCTTCTCCATCTTCAACCGGTCCACCTCAAACTGTGCCGTATATTTGCTTAGCTTGTCATCCATTTCTGCCGTACGCACGGAGTCACTCACGGCGGCATATCTGGCATAACTGCGGCAAGCCGCACGATAATCGCCCAACTGTTCCTGCAGTTCTCCTTTCATATAATGGTTATAAGGATAGCAAAGCCCCAGTGAATGCTGATAATCCATGAGTGAATCCACGTAAGCAATGTTACCTTTCAAATCACCGAGGATACGGCAACACATTATCTTATAGCCAAACCATGCTTCGGGCGTCGAGCTCTCCGGATGTTGACGGTAGAAGCGGTCAGTCTCCTCAATATAAGGCTCAGCAGCCTTTCTGCCTTCATTGGCCAATAAGCCTATAACCCTGAATTCACAGAAACGCAGGTGCAGGGAAGGGTCTATGCTGACTTGTTTACGGTCCAGTTCATCCTCCAGTTGCGACAATTTACTCAGATACTCGCCGGCTTCTGCATACTCACTGCGTGAAAGATAAGTCTGGATAATATTAAGCAACACCACGTATGCGTCACGATAATAGCTGCCTTCCTCGAAAAGTTTCAGTGCATTGTTGTAATTCTCTATACACAGTTTTACATTGTTTCCAAAGACCCGATGGTTATACCCGATGCACATTTCGCCACAAGCCAATCCGTATTTGTCCCGGGCTTGCTCGGCATCCTGGTGGAGCCTGACGGTTTCAGCCATCGCCTCCTCTTGCATACCTTTCTCTGTCATGCGCTGAATGTACTGCCGCCACGCCATATACCGGTCTCGTGTCCGTTGGTATTTCCGGCACCAGTCCATATATTCATAGGTTGCGGCTTTCAGGTGGTCAATGTCCCCCAACTGATAATAATGAGAAATCAGGTTGTTGTGGGCATCGCTAATCTGTACCGTATCGTTCAGTTCGCGGGCAAGTTTCATCCACCGGGCATTGACGGAAGGCAGCCGGTCTTGTCCCAACACTTTCCGCGCACTATCTGCCAGAGCTTTCATCTCTCCATAAGGGTCTTCGGCATACAAGATTGAGGGGTATAAACCTAATACCAGCACAACAAGAAGCCATTTTATATTACGCTTTACCATGTTCGGACATTAAAAGGAGTCGGATGCGAATTTAGTGCTTTTATTTAATGTAAATTAGCAGTCATCCTAAAGTATAACAAATCTTAACCTTGCCTGTCTGATACGATTTTTCCAGCAGGTTCGTTTTATTCTACCCCGGTTTGCATTATCTTTGCAAATCCTAAATCACATAAGTGACTTTTATATGGCAGAAAATACATCGATTATCATAAAGGGAGCTCGTGTCAATAACCTCAAGAACATTGACGTAGAGATTCCCCGTAACAAACTCGTAGTCATCACCGGACTGTCCGGTTCCGGAAAATCCTCACTTGCTTTCGATACATTATATGCCGAGGGGCAGCGCCGCTACGTGGAGAGCTTGAGCAGTTATGCCCGCCAGTTTTTGGGACGTATGAGCAAGCCTGAATGCGATTTCATCAAAGGGATTCCACCTGCCATTGCCATTGAGCAGAAAGTAAGCAGCCGTAACCCACGGTCCACCGTGGGTACCTCCACTGAAATATACGAATATCTGCGGTTGCTCTACGCACGTGTCGGTAAGACCTTCAGCCCGGTCAGCGGACAAGAAGTGAAGAAACACTCGGCAGAAGATATCGTGAAGTGCATGCTGGAATATCCGGAAGGAACCAGGTATACCGTGCTCGCCCCGATATTGCTGCGCGAAGACCGCACGCTGCAACAACAACTGGAGATAGACATGAAGCAAGGTTTCACCCGTCTGGAAGTGAACGGTGAAATGATGCGCATCGACGAATACAAGCCGAAAGCCGGAGACACTGTTTTTCTGTTGATTGACCGTATGACAGCCTCTTCAGAAAAGGATTCCGTCAGCCGCCTCACCGACTCGGCCGAAACAGCCATGTATGAAGGAGACGGTGCCTGCCTGCTGCGTTTCTACCAGCCCGACGGGAGTACCTGCCTCTATCGTTTCAGCACCAAGTTCGAAGCAGACGGCATCACCTTCGAAGAACCGAACGACCAGATGTTCTCCTTCAACTCTCCCATCGGTGCATGCCCCGCATGCGAGGGATTCGGGAAAGTCATCGGCATCGACGAGCATCTCGTGATACCCGACCGCTCCTTATCCGTCTATGATGGCGCTGTAGTATGCTGGCGGGGCGAAAAGATGAGCGAATGGAGGGATATGGTGATACACGGAGCCGAGAAAGCCGACTTCCCCATCTTCACTCCCTATTATGAACTGACCGACGAGCAACGCCAGATGCTGTGGGAAGGGACACCCTACTTTGAGGGCATCAACGCCTTCTTCAAGATGGTGCAGGAAAATCAGTACAAGATACAATACCGTGTGATGCTGGCACGCTACCGCGGAAAGACGCTCTGCCCCAAATGCCACGGCACCCGCCTGAAGCCCGAAGCAAACTACGTACGCGTGGGAGGACGCAACATCTCCGAACTGGTAGATTTGCCCATCACTGAGTTGAAGCTCTTCTTCGACAACCTGCAAATGGACCCGCATGACGCCGACATAGCCCGCCGCATCCTGACAGAAATCAACAGCCGCATCCAGTTCCTATTGGATGTCGGTCTGGGATACCTCACGCTGAACCGCCTCAGCAACTCGCTCTCCGGCGGTGAAAGCCAGCGAATCAACCTTGCCACTTCACTGGGTAGCAGCTTAGTGGGCAGCCTGTATATTCTTGACGAACCGAGCATCGGCCTGCATAGCCGCGATACGGACAAACTGATACACGTGCTCCGCCAGCTGCAACAGTTGGGCAATACGGTAGTGGTAGTGGAACACGACGAAGAGATTATCCGCGCTGCCGACTATATCATCGACATCGGTCCCCGGGCAGGCCGCTTGGGAGGAGAGGTGGTCTATCAGGGAGACATGAAAGACCTTCAGGAAAACAGTGACAGTTATACCGTGCGCTATTTTGCTGGGGGAAGAGACAATCCCACTGCCGGAACACCGTCGCCCGTGGAACAACTATATAGAAATAAAGGGGGCCCGCGAAAACAACCTGAAAGGTGTGGAGGCACGCTTCCCGCTGAATGTAATGACCGTGGTGACCGGTGTCAGCGGTTCGGGCAAGAGTACGCTGGTGCGCGACATCTTCTACCGCGCCCTGAAACGCGAGTTGGACGAATGCAGCGAACGCCCGGGCGAGTTCACTTCCATTGGAGGAGACTTGCAGAACCTGCGCAATGTAGAGTTTGTTGACCAGAATCCTATCGGGAAGTCATCGAGAAGTAACCCCGTGACCTACCTCAAGGCCTACGATGAAATCCGTAAACTATGGGCGGACCAACCACTTGCCAAGCAGATGGGATACAGTGCCGGATACTTCAGCTTCAACAGCGAAGGCGGCCGTTGCGAAGAATGCAAGGGTGAAGGTACCATCACTGTGGAAATGCAATTCATGGCAGACCTTGTACTGGAATGCGAATCCTGCCACGGCAAACGCTTCAAGGCAGACACGCTGGAAGTGAAGTTCCACGACATGAATATCTACGACGTATTGGAGATGACCGTAAACCAAGCCATCGAATTCTTTACGCAACACGGACAGAAAAAGATTGTGAAGAAGCTGCAACCCTTGCAGGATGTAGGTTTGGGATATATCAAACTGGGGCAAGCCTCCTCCACCCTCTCCGGTGGAGAGAACCAGCGCGTGAAACTCGCCTTCTACCTCAGCCAGGAGAAAGCGGACCCGACCATGTTCATCTTCGATGAACCGACCACCGGACTACACTTCCATGACATCAAGAAACTGCTCGAAGCCTTCGATGCCCTGATACGCCGCGGGCACAGCATTGTCATCATCGAACATAATCTGGATGTGGTGAAGTGTGCGGACCATGTGATAGACCTGGGGCCCGAAGGAGGGGAGAAAGGAGGAAACATCGTAGCTACCGGTACACCGGAGGAAGTGGCGAAGTGTGCGGCAAGTTATACGGGACAATTCTTGCAAGAGAAATTACCCCCTCGCTTCCTTAAATAGAACACAGAGGCACGGAGACACAGAGATATTAAATTCAAGGAAAAAGAATAAAACTCTATGCCTCCGTGTCTTTGTGCTTAATCTTACCGGGTGCTACTACTCCAATTTAAAAGTAACCGGAAAAGTAAATTCCACCTTCACGGCTTTACCCTGCTGCATCCCCGGTTTCCATTGTGGCATCAATTCTACAATCCGTAATGCTTCCTCATCCAGGGCAGGATACCTGCTGCGCATAATAACGGGGGCCGTCACACGACCATTCTCGTCAATCACCACGCTGACAGCAACTCTTCCTTGAATGCCATTCTTACGGGCTTCTTCCGGATAACGGATATTCTTTTGAATAAAATCCATTAAGGCTTTCATACCTCCCGGAAACTCGGGCATCACTTCCACTACTTTATAGACCGGTTCTTCCATTGGCTCTTCCGTTATCAATTGTGGGCTCCCGCCCTTCCCTGCATCCGAAACATAAGGGGAAAGAGATGTCTTTTCCGCCGTTCTCCATTCTTCCTCATTGTCCGTCAGTCTGAACTCAGCCATCATCAAGACAGGTTTCCTCCTGATGGTTATCTCATAAAAGTAACGGTAGCGTCCCGGCTTGTTGGGATGCACATCCGGATAAAGGGAGGCTTTCATAACCCTTTCCTCCCCATCTCGCAGCACATAGGCGATGTCCCAAAAGGCAGCGTTTATCGGCAATTCCCGCCAAGTACCTTTTTCGTCTTCGAACGTCAAGTAGTAATGCTCGCCGCAGATCAAATCTCCGCCGCTGTGATTGCTGAGGATGAATGTCGCATGGAGAGCTTTCGTTGAAAAGACCGGATATTCGGGACGGATATAGATGCCACGAATATGGTTCCTGCCTACTCTCTCGTTGATGACGGGGACTTCTACACCATGAAAACAGAAAACGGGGGAGTCCATTATCTTCTCCCGGAACTCTTTCTGCCGCTCGGGAGTATTCACCATCAAATCTATATCGATGCAATGCAACCCCACCCCATATCCGGTCACATTCCTCTGAATGTGTGTATATGGTGTATTATTCAATCTTTTTCTCAGTTCTTCGTGAATGGCAAGCAATTGTCTTTGCAAGTAGTCACCATCATCCGCAATCCCTATCTTGAGGCTATCGCTCACTGTTTTTTTTCCCACCCCTTGGTCTATCCTTACTGTATCTATGGAATCTTCAGACATTTCCATGCGTTCCGTCTTATTCATTCGGCAAGATGACAAGCAGCAAAGCAATAAGGTAATACAAACTCTATTCATGGCATTTTGCTTTTAGGATTCATACTTCGAGTATAAATATAAGGATTTTTGCTATAATGTTCAAAACCAGCCTCTACTTTCATTAACATATAAAAAGTTTCACGTTATCCAGGCAACCAACAAATATCCACTTTTATAGTGGAATATTGGAGATATACATTACCTTTGCACAATGAAAACAATCTAAAAACAATGGAAATACACTTTGATAAGGAATACTTGCAACAACTATATGAGGAAGGAAAAACAAAGGATAAGAAATATCGCTTTCAGCCTCAAATGGTGAAACGATATCAGTTGCGCATAAAGACCTTGGAATACGTTCAAAATATCGAAGAGCTTTACGCCATTCGGTCGTTTCATTACGAAGTATTGAAAGGAGATAAAGCAGGTATTTCTTCCATTAGAGTAAATGACCAATACCGCATAGAATTCACAGTAAAGCAGAGTACATCTGAAACCGTAGTGACAATATGTAATATCCTGGAATTATCGAACCACTATAAATGATTATGAATATGGGAAATTATAAATGTCAACGCCCTATACATCCGGGTGAATTACTCAAAGAAGAGGTGGGAAATAGAAAATTACCCCAAACTAAGCTTGCTGCACAAACCGGCATCTCATATAAGGTACTAAACGACATCTTGAACTGTCGACGTCCCCTCACAACATCTACAGCATTGCTCTTTGAAGCAGCCTTGGGAATCAGTGCCGGCTTGCTGATGCGAATGCAGCTAGACTATAACATGCAATTGGCTGAAAGTGACCAAACACTCATGGAGCGCTTGAAACAAGTTAGAAAATATGCAGCATTGCTCTAAGCAAAACGTTACTGCAAAACCACTGCATATCTTTTGCAGTACTGCTGCAAACATTTATGCAGTGCCACTGCAACACATTTACAGCGGCACTGCAAAAAAACTTGCAGTAGCAGGAAAATAAGATTAGAAATAGAATCCGAAACCTACCTTCAGACCGAATTTAGAACGGTCGCTATTGACGTTCCAGTAAGCTGCAGGTTCGATGGTCACCGTGCGGGTCAGGAAGAACGCATAACCGGCTTCCAGACCGAAAGAGAACTTGGTATCATCCAAATCATGTCCCCAATCCCAACGGTCCACATTGACATCGGCACCCAGATACACGCCAATCTTGTCGAAATAATAACGTCCACCTACACCCAGCGTATAGACATCGAGGTCAGACCCTCCGGTATTCCAAGCAGCCCCGGCATGCACCAGCAAGGCGATGTTGTCGAGCAGGAAAGCACCTCCCTTGGCTTCAAGGCCAAAACTTGTCTTGTCGGTTCCCGTGTCATGAGAAAATTCCAAACCGGTGATGGACGGGTTCAAAATCCACTTACCTTTTTCAAACTGTGCCTGAGCTGCCACTGTGACAACAAGCAAGCAAACGAATAATGCCAGTTTTTTCATCTTGTTCTGTTTTTTGAGTAAATAATCAATGTTGTTTATTGTCTTCTTCGAATCGCTTGCGTTGCAGCGCCTCCTTCTTGCGAAGCACCAGCCACAGCACAAATACAATGAGGTACGAAGCAGCTACGGTGACATACTTCTCAGTATCGCTGATTTCCGTATTGCGGGGAAGGAAATAAGCGGCAGTAGCAGAAACGTAAATAAGCAGGGCCAACGTGAGCCCGGTAGATTTCTTGATTTTCTTCATTACCAAAGTTTTTTAGTCGTCTTAAAATACCAAATATTAAACCAAATAGCAGCCAGCACAACAGCTATCAAGGCTATGCCCAGCGCATAATTCGGACCGAGCCCGAAACCTTCGGGAGCAATGCAGATGTAAGTGGTACACACAGCCGTCATGAATAATGCCGGGAAATAGGTGACGTAATAATAACGTCCTTTCTTCTCGCGTACCAGATAGACCGTAATGGCCCACAACGTAAAGACGGACAGAGTCTGATTGGCCCAGGCAAAATAACGCCAAATCATATCAAATCCATCCTTGTCCCGCAGGCTGTAAAGCAACAAGCTAATGGCTACCAGGAACATCGGGATGCATATATATAAACGGCGACGCATGGATTTTTGTTCCATTCCCAAGAAATCCGCCACAATGAGGCGCGCTGAACGGAAAGCCGTGTCGCCACTGGTAATAGGCGCGGCAATAACACCCAGAATGGCCAATACGCCACCTACGGCACCCAGCCAGTCTTTTGTAATGGCGTCTACAATGATAGAGGCATTCGTCTCCCCCATCCCGTTCTCGTGGAAGAAATAAGTGGCGGCGGCAGCCCATATCAGAGCTACAATGCCTTCGGTTATCATTGCCCCATAGAAAACGGGGCGTCCGTGGCGCTCGCTTGTCATGCAACGTGCCATCAGCGGACTCTGCGTGGCATGGAAGCCACTGATGGCACCGCAGGCAATACTGACGAACATGATGGGGGAAGATGGGCAATGCAACCGCATCGGGATGCGTGTTCTGCAATCCGTCCCCATATCTCCGGCAATGCAGGATGGTTGACGTAAAGCATTACCAGAATACCGACCGCCATGAACAGCAGGGCAACGGCGAACAGTGGGTATATCTTACCGATAATCTTATCTACCGGCAGCAAAGTGGCAAAGATATAATAAGCGAAAACAACAATAATCCAGAAGGTGGTATCCAAGCTGTCGGGGGGTCAGCTTGGCAAGCAGTCCGGCCGGCCCCTGCCACAAAGACAGCTCCCCCAATATCATTAGGATGATGGTAAAGCCGCGCATCACCTGCTTGGTGGTCAGCCCCAGATAGCGTCCGATGATTTCCGGCAGGCTTTCCCCGTCATGCCGCAAGGAGAGCATACCGGCAAGATAGTCGTGCACGGCACCGGCAAAGATACTGCCGAACACAATCCACAGATAGGATGCCGTGCCGAACTTGGCTCCCATGATGGCACCGAAGATAGGCCCCAGCCCGGCTATATTGAGAAACTGTATCATGAAATCTTCCAGGTAGGCAGTGGGATGTAATCCACTCCATCGGCTCTCGTAAGGGCAGGTGTCTTGCGGTCGTCGGGACTAAAGACGCGTTCGATGAAACGTCCGTAAATAAAATAGCCGGCTATCAGCGCCAGCAGGCAAAGGGTAAATGTAATCATGGCGTGTTAATGTTTTTAAAGTATGCAAATG
>ENA-OQHL01001471-OQHL01001471.1-human-gut-metagenome-genome-assembly--contig:-NODE-1471-length-11810-cov-1.868955_pt1 | contig 11810 bp, 9 predicted proteins | sample MGYA00242565_ERZ504723 | MGnify/ENA primary metagenome ERZ504723 (study PRJEB26092, sample SAMD00036211) | human gut metagenome | host: Homo sapiens | study: EMG produced TPA metagenomics assembly of...
CACCAGACATTGCTGCCGGGTAAGCGAAGAATAAGAACGCACGTGTAACCAATGCTACATTAAATATATTATATCCCGTACCACCAAATACCTCTTTCGCGAAAATAACAGCGAAAGCAGTAGCTACGGCGATCATCCATAACGGAGTATCGACCGGAACGATCATCGGGATCAAGATACCTGAAACCAAGAATCCTTCCTGAATCTCTTCCTTCTTCACTTGGGCGACAGCGAACTCTATACCCAAACCTACCACATACGAAACAATGATCTTAGGCAATACCGCCAAAAATCCAAAAATAAAAGTCATCAAAAATCCCGGCTCAGCCCCCACAGCTAAATTGTGCTGATAACCGACATTATACATACCAAAAGCAAAGCAGGCAACAAAGCGATGATAACCACGGTCATGGCACGCTTTGAATCAATACAGTCATGAATATGTACGCCCGTTTTAGAGGTCTCGTTCGGAACAAATAAGAATGTTTCGAAACCGTCAAAAACAGAACGGAACATCGCCAGCTTTCCGCCTTCCTCAAAGTTAGGCTTAATCTTGTCGAGATAATTCCTTAACGCTTTCAATGTATTATAAGTTTTTTATGTTATTAATTCATTTCCTTGTATAATACATCCAGACCTTGACGAACGATCTTCTGAATTTCGAGTTTGGACGTATCGACGAATTCGCAAAGGGCAAAATCTTCGGGCGCTACTTCATATATACCCAGGTTTTCCATCTTATCGATATCGAATGCGATAAATAGCCTTCAACAGGTATTCCGGCATGATATCCATCGGAAACACGCTATCGTATTCGTTGGACATGATCATAGCACGCTTGCCTCCCTTGATACGGGCGTCTATCACATATTCCTTGTTCTTGCCCATCAACCAGGCGGGGAATGAATGGCTCACACTGAATTTTCCGAAACCGGGAGTCGCCCAGCCGAAGAAGTCGTGTGTTTCGTCACCTTCCGGGATAACCGTAATCTGATTGTCATAGGCTCCCAAATAATCGTTTTTTTCTACCTTCGTACCAGTCAACACGTTACCGCTGATAATGCGGATATCTTCGTTACCTCTCATGATCTTTCCGTCAACCAGACTGGCGATCGTACAGCCGGCAATTGCCTTAACGTATCCTCTCTCTGTCGTTTCGGAACCGGTTATCACAACCAGGCGGCTGAAATCGGCGATGCCCTTATTGAACAAACGGCCGATAACGATCACGTCGGCAGGATTTACCGTCCAGACCACTTCACCCTTATTGATAGGTTTAATGTGATTAATCTGTACTCCCACATTGGCCGCAGGATGCGGACCTTCCACTTCTACAGTTTCAACACCTTTCACACTAACGGAAGAACCTTTACGGATGCCGACATACACCTTGCCGTCGGTAAGTTTTGCAAGCGCATCCAATCCCGTCTGAAAATCAACTTCCTGTCCTTTCACGACGAAATCGAAGTTCGGAGCTAACGGTGCGGAATAGAATGCAGAAACAAAGATGTCACGTGGTTCGTCAGCCGGCGAGGCGACGATGTCGTACGGACGTTGTTTGATAAACGGCCACATACCAGCGTGCAAGATTGCCTCCTTCACCTCTTCTCTCTTGAGGGAAGCTACATTTTTCTTACCGAAATCTTCATACTCGATCTGCGCTTCCGGCTTGACAACCACGCTAAGCACTTTACGCTTCTCTCCTCGATTTACGGCAGTTACTTCGCCACTGACAGGCGAAACAAACTTGATCTCCGGGCGGTTCTTATCGATCATCAATACAGAACCGGCTTTGACTTTTTCTCCTACTTTGGCAACAACTTTGGGTACAATACCGTTATAATAATCGGGAACGATAGCGTAACTATCGCTTTTCCCTCCGTTTAACAGTACGTCCGAAGCTTTGCCCTTCAGATTAATGTCTAAACCCTTTTTAATCTTAATCACATTTGCCATGATACAACTAAAATTGTTTATATGTAATTTTCCTGCAAAAGTAAACATTTTTTCATGCTTTAGAGCAGGGAAAGGCAAATAAATAGAGAAATAATTCCATAATTTTGCGTCGTTAAAGAAAGTAATAAGAAAATGAAAGTTTTTAAAATCCTATTTCTGCTGCTTATCACGGTTTTAGTACCGTTGAACGCTCAAGTGACTTACTTCACCAACGTTAGCGATAAGCAAATAAAGACCCTCCAAGTGAAGGTTGCCGGCGAGATGTTCTCCGATCCATTCATTGAACTGGGCGGTGAAAACCGTATCGAAGTTAATTTCGATGCTTTTAATCCGGGCTTCGGGCGATACGCCTATAATCTGGTTCATTGCAACGCCGATTGGACGCAATCGAATCTTTCCCCGATTGAGTATATGAATGGTTTCCAAGGGAGCACGATCGAGGATTTCGCCAATGCGATGGGTACTACGGTGCAATACACCAACTACCGATTACTTTTCCCAAACGATGACGTTCAACCGAAGGTCTCGGGGAATTATGCCTTGCAAGTATATAACGAGGATGATCCCTCCCAGATCGTATTTACCGCATGCTTTTCTATTTTTGAGCCGATGGTTAGTGTCGCCGCTACGGTGAGCGGAAATACGGATATCGATACCAATCAGTCACACCAACAAGTCAGCTTTGCGATCAATAACAAGAATTTCCCCATCACCTATCCTCAGACCGACTTGAAAATCTGGGTTTATCAGAATAACCGCAGGGATAATGCCGTAACAGGTCTTCAGCCTATGACTATTTTAGAAAACCAGATCTCTTATACGAACAATCAGAACTTAATCTTTCCCGCAGGAAACGAATATCGCCGTATGGAATTTTTTGAGCAACAAATACAATGGCATGCACGTAGAAAGTATCTCGTTCCATAATCCATATTACCATGTAGAGTTTGATGACGGACTATCGGCGTGACCAATTATCGTATCAATACGATCAAGACCAAGACGGTCGTTTTTTCATCCGTTGCAGTAATTGTAACGACCCGGATACGGAAGCGGACTATTACATCGTTCACTTTACCCTCGCCATGGACTTAATTCCCGATGGAAACGTGTATTTGAACGGTGAATTATATAATAATGTATTGGACGAGAAAAGTAAGATGGGCTATAATCCGGAGACGCATCAATACGAGAAATCCGTCTTACTGAAACAAGGCAGTTACAACTATCAGTACCTCTTTGTCCCTAACGGACAGACCGTAGGACAGACCGGCCCTATCGAGGGTAATTTCTTCCAGACGGAGAACGAATATAGCATTTACGTCTACTATTGTCCAATGGGAGCACGGTATGATCGTTTAATCGGTGTAACTAGTATCAGAAATACAATGCCCGTGCTATAATTATTCGCGTAAAAGGCATACTTTTACGCATAAAATAATTGAGCATGAAAACGAGACGTATTGTTATCAGTACCGTATTATTAGTCGGGGGACTTCTCTCGATCGTTCAAGTCATGCCTAAAAATCCACTGTTGATAGGCGAAAGGTTATTTCCGTATGGAGGATGGATACAAGTGATACTTGCCATGCTATACGGTGGTTGGCTCTGCTATAAGATGCAAGATCGGCAAGAACGTCCCAAATGGAGAAAACGAGCGTGGTTGTTATTCTCGATCGTTTTTTTCGGGCAACTTGCTCTAGGGATTTTTGCCGATCCCATTTTCCTTATGACCGGGAAACTGCATTTACCGATCCCTGCGGTAATCTTGGCCGGACCGCTTTATCGCTTTGATGGATTATTCATGCCCATACTTTTTATCAGCACCTTATTACTATCCGGTCCCGCTTGGTGTAGCCAGCTTTGTTACTTCGGGGCATTCGACGCATGGAGTGCCCGGGGAAAATTGGAACGAAAAAGGTTCCCCTATCACAAGCAAATGCGATACAGCATATTATTTCTGGTTATGTTGGGGGCCATCCTACTCCGAATATTCGGAGCGAGCGGCAGGATAGCCACCGCTTTTGGAATAGCGGTCGGAGTTATCGGCCTACTTGTCATGCTATTGTTTTCCAGAAAGAGACGGAAGATGGTGCATTGCAGTAGTTATTGTCCGATCGGGACTTTAGTGTCTTTCCTCAAATACCTCTCTCCTTTCCGGGTACGACTGACCATGGATTGTTGCCATTGCATGGCTTGCACAAACGCTTGCCGTTATGATGCCCTACATAAAGAAGAGATCGAGAAGGGAAAGATCGGCTATACCTGTACCTATTGCGGAGATTGCCTCTCCGCTTGCAAGCACGGGGCTATAGAATATCATTTCCCGGGATTGCGCCCGACTACTGTCGAGCGCCTATGGATCGTCGTAACGGTCGTATTACATACTTGCTTCTTGATGATCGCACGAATCTGAGCCGTATACTCGCTTGCCCATTATATAAGTACATACCGTATTCCGGTCATCGCCGAGGGTTTGCAAGCCAAACAGCTTATTCTCGATCGTCCATTTATCTCTCGAACGAAGATACTCCATACGCAATTTCTGGACAGAGGTAGCGGCATAATCCACGACTATGAAATCCGCTTCACTGCCAGGGAGGAAACTTCCGATTCGGTCGTCCAACGATAAGGCCCGTGCAGAGCCTAGCGTACATTTATAGATAGCCTCCAAAGCTGTCATCGGATAACCGTTCAACTGTTGTACCTTATAAGCCTCTCCCATCGTACGCCACATAGAGAAAGATGTACCCGCACCGACATCTGTCGCCAAGGTAGTACGTACGCCGTAACGGTTCGCTTCCCTCATATCGAATAATCCGCTTCCAAGGAAAAGGTTCGAGGTCGGGCAATGGGCGATAATGCCTCCCGTTTCTCCCAACCGCTTATATTCCCGATCGGTTAGATGGACACAATGCCCGAATATCGAACGATCGGTCAACAATCCGGCACGCTCATAGACCTCCAGATAATCCGCATGACCGGGACATAGCGATAATACAGATTCAATCTCTCCCAGATTCTCCGAAAGATGTGTCTGTATATAGGTACTGGGATATTCGGCATGTAAACGACCGGCAGACTTTAATTGATCCGGCGTACTGGTTATGGCGAAACGGGGCGTGATCACATAGTGATTCCGTCCTTTCCCGTCCCAATCCTCGATTAAGCTACGGCAGTCCAACTCACCCTGATGCGTGGTATCCATCAGATAATCCGGAGCGTTCCGGTTCATCATCACCTTTCCAGCCAAGATACACATATTATACTCCGTAGCCACGGAAAATAATGCGGTTACGGAAGCAGGATGAACCGTGGCATAAGCAGCACAAGTCGTAGTTCCGTTCTTCACCAGTTCCTTCACGAAAAAGCGAGCGATATCTTGTGCATATTCCATGGAAGAGAAAGCTTCCTCGGCGGGAAACGTATATTCGTCCAGCCAATCCAGAAGTTGCTTGCCATACATTCCCTGTATCTCCGACTGGGAGAAATGGATATGGGAATCAATAAAGCCGGGTGTAATCAATTTACCGGAATAGTCTGTCACCGGGAAATCCGGGTAACGGGAACGCATCGCCTCAAACGGCCCCGCCTCTACAATCTTTCCATCAACAACAGCCAGTCCCCCATCCTCAAAATAGCGGTAAGCCTCCACATGATCCAGCGGGGAAGCGATCAAATAGAGCACTTCTCCCCTATATAAGTTCTTCATCATGGTCAAATAACAATTCGTTTATTTAATTGGTTCCACGTGCAAAGCGATGTGCGTAGCCTGACCGAACTTATCACGCAGATTCTGTTCGATCTCTTTCGTCAAGTCATGGGCACGAGTCACGGTTATCTGTCCGTCCACCCGTATATGCGCCTCGATAGCAAAATTATTACCGATGCGGCGGGTACGTAGATTATGCGGGCTCTTTACCTCGGGAATCTCACTAATGATCGCCAAGATCTCATCCTCCACCTCCTTCGGCAAAGATTTCTCCAATAAGTCATTAATCGCCGGGATCACTAGTTGTAAGGCTACTTTTACGATAAATAAACTGACAATCACAGCCGCCAACGGGTCCAGCACACGCCAATTATCCCCCAACAAAATCGCCCCTCCGATACCTAAAGCCGTACCGATCGAGGAAAAGGCATCCGAGCGATGATGCCAAGCGTTAGCGATAACGACTTGACTATTCTGCTTCCTTCCTACCCAAACCGTAATATGATACAGTAATTCCTTGATCACAATGGAGATAAGAGCGGCAACTAAAGCGATCATTCCCGGACTTTCCAACGGAATCCCCTTGAAATAAAAGTCATAAATCTTGTTCGCTCCCTCCCAGAAAAGGCCAAAACCTACACAAAGCAAGACGATACCAACAATTGAAGTCGCCAAAGTCTCGTATTTACCATGCCCGTAATCATGGCTCTCGTCCTTTGGCTTGGAAGATATATTGACAAAAAGAAGTACGATTATATCCGTTACGAAATCAGATAACGAATGTACCGCATCGGCGATCATAGCGCTACTATGCCCCCAGATACCCGCCACGAACTTGAATACCAATAAAACAAAATTAGCGAATGACCCTAAAAGTGTCACTCGCATAATCTCTTTTTTCCTCGCCTTTGGTGCCTCCTCCATAGAATCCCATTAACAAGATTTACCGGTCATGATGTCCAGCACCAGACGATCCGTCGCCTCCATTCCTTTAGAACCGATAGCGGTCAAGTTCGCGATCGATTTATCCACATCCTCATCGATGATACCTTCCACGGAAGTCACCACCTTATCCTCCATGGCCATCAAAGCGGAAAGCATCGCCGTAGATACGCCACTAGATACTTTCATCGCGCAACTCGGCTTGGCACCGTCACAGATCATTCCGGTAATATTACCGATCATATTCTTGATCGCATAAGAAATCCGCGCCTTATTTCCTCCCATCAAATAGGTGATAGCGCAACTCGCTCCCGTAGCGGCAACCACACAACCGCAAAGGGCGGACAAGCGTCCCAGACTTTGCTTGATATAGATCACCATCAAATGGCTTAACATCAACGCACGGATCAGTTGCTCTTCCGAGCATTGGATATCCTCGGCGAAAGAAAGAACCGGAAGCGTAGCGGCGATTCCTTGATTACCGCTTCCCGAATTACTCATCACCGGGATCATAGCGCCGTCCATGCGAGCGTCGCAAGCGGCGGAAGTCATGATCAACATATGCGTATAAGCGGAATCTCCCATGAACTTACGGCCGAAAGCACCCGAGACCGTCTTGCTTACAGTATGTCCGTAATTGCCTTTCATGGAAGCTTGGGCGGCTTTCTTATTCAACTCAGCTGTTTCTAAAATAAAACGAATCTCATCCAATGGCATTTCCATGGCAAACTCATAGACCATAGAGAAGGAAAGACGTAAATCCTTATTCTCACATACTTCCTCGCCAGAAGCGTTTGCCATACGTAAATCAGTCAATACCTCCCCGTTTTTCTCTACATATATTATATGGGTATGCTCATGGCAAATGATCACCCTTGAACGATCGTTCCCTGCAGAACTTATAATTTCGATATAAAGTTTATCTACATTCTCTTTCAGGTCTATACCGATACATTTCTTGCAGACCATTTCCTTACCTTCTTTCAATCCCTCCGGAGTCAAGTCTTTCAGCACCTCTAGCCCATAAGCGGACTTACCGATGATCGATCCCAAGGCGATAGCGATAGGCAACCCCACCATGCCAGTCCCCGGGATTCCTACTCCCATGGCATTCTTCAGGATATTGGCGCTCAGATAAACCTCTATCTTCTCTGGCTTACGCCCCAGCACTTCCGCCGCTTTTGCGGCCGCCAAAGCCACGGCAATAGGTTCCGTACATCCGATAGCAGGGATTACCTCCCTGTGAATCAAATCTATAAATTTGAGTTTTTATGATAGTATCCATACTGATAGTCTTTATTTAGAATTAGATAGTTAATATACAATAGATTAAGAACAAAACTCAACAACGATATCTCGCAAGGCATCGTATTGTTTTCCCAATGCATCTTCATAACGCAACGCTTCTTCCAGATTCCCTTCTCTTAACAGCGATAGTATATTATTCGATACATCGAATAGATTTACCAGACCTAAATTAGCGGCTATCCCTTTCAAGGTATGCGAATATAGCTTGGCATTCTCCAAATCCCGCTCTACTAAAGAGCTCCGTAATTTCACATACGAACCGTCTGTAGTAATAAATTTATATAGAAACTTTTTGAAGAGGCTATCACTATTCATAAAACGATCTAAGGTATTCTCTTTATCCCAAGCAGCTACATCTATTAATGCGTTATAAAAAGCATCGTTCTCATTCATTTTTTATGATATTAGTTTTCGTACAAAATTAGGAATTTTATAGACACTACCAACGTTAGCGGATTCTTTTTCTTTACTTACCGCAACTTGGGTACGGAACGATAATTTTAGTACTTTTGTCGCCTACTTCGGGACCTAGAACGCCCGGGCTGTATTTATCCGATTAATTGAATTGATAAAGGAATGGGAATTTCATCGCCGCTTGTAGATTTGCAACATCAATATGATCTCCTGCAGAAAGAATATGAATATGAGAAGGAAACATACCGACAGCAATCCGAGCGTACGGGTTTGCGAAAACGAGTGGCGCAGGGCCTCTGTTGGTATCCGGTCACTCCGGGACGCAGTTATTATAACTCCTTAAACCAATTGGTGATCGAGATCGAAAGGACAGAAGACCGGGAGATCGAGCATAATTTTGAGTACGGGCGCCCGGTTTGCTTCTTTACGGCAGATATCAGTGGTAAATTTAAGTATCTGGATTTCTCCGCCACGATCAGCTACGTGCAAGAGGACCGGATGGTGGTAGTTCTCCCCACTCCTTCCGCCTTGATGGATATACAAGGAAAAAGCAATGATCTCGGCGTGCAACTCTACTTCGACGAGACCAGCTATAAAACGATGTTTTCCGCTCTCTCGGACGTGATGCGGGCAAAAAACAACCAACTCTCTCATCTAAGGGGATGTATTGCTGGGACAGGAAAAAACCGGGACAGCGGGAATTATTCCCGATCCGCTTCCCTTGGTTGAACCGTTCTCAGGAAGAAGCCGTAAATAAGGTATTGGGAGCGAAACAAGTATCTATCGTACACGGCCCTCCCGGAACTGGGAAAACAACCACCTTGGTGGAAGCCATTTACGAGACCCTTCACCGGGAGAATCAAGTGATCGTTTGCGCCCAAAGTAATACCGCCGTAGACTGCATCTCGGAGAAACTGGTAGATAGAGGCATTAACGTCCTGCGCATCGGGAACCCCACTCGTATCAATGACAAGATGCTCTCTTTCACATATGAACGCCGTTTCGAGTCGCATCCGGATTATCCCGAATTATGGAGCATCCGGAAAGCGATACGGGATATACAATCCAATATGCGAAAGAAAAGCCGGGAGGAACGGGATACGATCCGAAACCGCCTCTCCCGTTTGAAATTCCGGGCGACCGAACTGGAAGTCAAGATCGATACAGAGCTGTTCGACGAGGCTCGTGTCGTTGCTTGCACCTTGGTTGGCTCCGCAAACCGGGTCATGATGAACCGGCACTTCACGACCTTGTTTATCGACGAGGCCGCCCAAGCCTTGGAAGCCGCTTGCTGGATAGCGATCGGCAAGGCGGACCGGGTCATACTAGCGGGCGATCATCACCAATTGCCCCCTACTATTAAATGTATAGAAGCGGAACGAGAAGGCTTAGGACGTACCTTGATGCAAAAGATAGCCCACACGAAACCGGAAACAGTCTCTCTCCTGAAGATCCAATATCGTATGCACGAGGATATCATGCGCTTCTCCTCCCAATGGTTCTATCATAACGAACTCGAATCCGCTCCCGAGGTAAGTGGGCGAGGAATCTTGCGACTGGACACTCCCATCGTATGGTTCGATACGTCCGAGTGCGATTTCACGGAAAATACGAGAGAGGAGACCATGAGCCGTGTCAACAGGCAAGAGGCGGAATTGCTCGTGGAACAATTACGCTCCTATATACAGAAAATATCCAAGGAGAGAGTGCTGGAGGAGAATATCGACTTCGGATTGATCTCCCCTTATAAGGCGCAGGTACAATACATCCGTAAATTAATCAAACAGGACGCTTTCTTCAAGCCTTTACGCAGACTGATTACCGTACATACCGTAGACGGTTTCCAAGGGGCAAGAACGCGATGTCATCTTGATCAGTTTGGTGAGGGCCAACGAGGATGGAAAGATAGGCTTCTTGAACGACTTACGGCGCATGAACGTAGCGATCACCCGTGCCCGTATGAAACTGATGATCTTGGGAGACGCTTCCACCCTTACCCGGCACGCATTTTATAAAGAACTCTATAATTATATCTCCCCAAAGAGGTAAAATAATCACGATCAACACGAAACAAGAGCATGAACTATAAATTATTGGTACTGGATTTAGACGGTACACTGACAAACAGTAAAAAAGAGATCACCCCGTTTACGAGGGAAACCCTTCTGCAAGCGCAGGAAAAAGGATTGCATCTGGTCTTAGCCTCCGGCCGGCCCACCTACGGTATCGTGCCTTTAGCCGAGGAACTGAACATAAAGCAATATGGTGGTTTTATCCTTTCCTTCAACGGCGGTAAGGTGATCGACTTGATGACAGACAAAGTACTTTTCGAACAGGCTTTGCCACCCGATATCGTACCTGTTTTATACAACCGCTCCAAAGAAGCGGGACTGGCTATCCTTTCCTACAACGGTAAATATATCTTAAGCGAACACCCGGAAAATAAATACGTACAATACGAATCTTTCTTAACCAAAATGAAGATCAAGGCTACCGACGATTTCCTGCGGGATTTGCATCAGCCAGCCGATAAATGCTTGGTGGTAGGCGAACCGGAGATGTTGGTACCGTTGGAAGAGAAGCTCCGCCAAGAATTAGGGAAACGTATCAACGTATATCGTTCCGAGGCATTCTATCTGGAGCTTGTCCCCAAAGGCATCGACAAAGCCGCCTCGTTATCCCGCTTACTAGAGCGAACCCGGATAAAACAGGAGGAAGTGATCGCTATCGGCGACGGTTTCAACGATGTATCCATGATCCGTTTCGCCGGATTGGGAGTCGCTATGGCCAACGCCCAGCCCCCTGTCAAGGCCAATGCCGACCGCATCACCCAATACACGAACGATGAGGATGGAGTGGCTCGTTTCATCCAAGAATTGCTTTGAAAAAAACACGTACGTATTTTCCGAGAAACACGTACATGTTTTCGCGAGAACACGTACGTGTTTTTTCAGAGACATTTACACCAGTATCGGCACAGGCCAATGCCTATATCGGCATAAGCCTGTACGTATATCGCCGCAAGGCTACACCGATATAGGCGTGAGCTTGCGCCGATATACGTAAATTCCTTTCTGGAAATGTCTTCTAACTATCAACTATTTTATGTACATTTGTATTCTAAACCATAAAATAAGACGCCATGAAGTACAAATTATTAGTCTTAGACGTAGATGGGACGTTGCTTAACGACAAGAAAGAGATAACTCCCCGGACCCATGCCGCCCTGTTAAAGGCTCAGCAGATGGGAGTTCATGTTGTATTGGCATCCGGCCGACCCACCAACGGGGTTCAACCCTTGGCGGAGGCCCTTGAATTGAATCATTACGGTGGTTTCATATTATCTTATAACGGAGGTCAGATCATCAATGCCCAGACCGGAGAATTGATGTTCGAGAAACGAATCGATCCGGCCATGATTCCTTATTTAAACCGGAAGGCGAAGGAAAATGGTTTTGCTATCTTCACGTATCACAAG
>ENA-OQHL01001474-OQHL01001474.1-human-gut-metagenome-genome-assembly--contig:-NODE-1474-length-11800-cov-12.882292_pt1 | contig 11800 bp, 12 predicted proteins | sample MGYA00242565_ERZ504723 | MGnify/ENA primary metagenome ERZ504723 (study PRJEB26092, sample SAMD00036211) | human gut metagenome | host: Homo sapiens | study: EMG produced TPA metagenomics assembly of...
TGATCCGCTCTTTCGCGCTTTTTTATCACCTCATTGCAGGCTCGATATCTCCTGTCCCAATGTTCCGGATGCCGTCTCATCCTCCAACTGTCCGAGATCTGTCTTCTGGTTCCTCTGCTTCCAGCCGTTCCACTTCCCTCTGAAACTGTCCACGACCCCCGGAAACCTTCTAAGTTCCCGCTTTGAAGCTTGCCGCATTGCCGCTTAAACGCGGCTGTTCTCTCCTCATCTGCCGCTGCACAGAGTTTTTTCTCTGGTTTCTTCCATCGTCCTCAGCGACTTTTCGATCTCCTGCCCTTTTTTTTCAAGTCTGCGCACAGCCCGTCCACCCCCACGGCAGGAATCGTACAGAGTACGGAAATCCCCCGCTTTTTTTCACCTGTTCCGCTTCCTTCAGAAGTCCGCTTCCGGACACCGCAAGCTCCGGGAGACGATACTTCATATAGTCAGCGATTTCCTCCTCCAGCCATCTCCCATCCTCATCCACCATACGTGTTATTCCGGAGAGTATTACGTTTTCCCGTCTCGCCGGGTACATATTTGCCTGTTCCAGATAAAAATCAAGATAACGGCCGAAGGTCCCCTTGATCGCCGCCTCTGATTCATATTCCAGAAAGAGAAGCTGATAGCGATCCCATAAATTCCGGTTATAGTAACTCATCACCGATGACACCGCTGAATCCGATGCCATCCGAAGATACAGTCTCGCCCCCGCCGTTCTCGCTGATTCCACAAGTCCCAGGATCAGCGACAACACACATATGATCGTCAAACTCAGAAAAACAGTAATCTCTCCCCGGTATTTCATCTAATATACCTCTTTCGCCTGTTTATTGATCTCCGTAAAAATTCCGGTCAACAGCTTGTTGATCTGAGTCTTGAAAACGATGACCAATCCGATCAGGACCACCATAAAATCCAGTACCTGCCCCGGAATGCTTGAAAATAATTGTCTCATCTTTCACATCACTCCGATGTGTAAATTATTTTTCTTTTTAATTTAGTAAAAAAGCAGGCTCTTGGATATCCTCTTGTCCAAAAGTCTGCTCTCTTACTTTATGTAAAATTACCTATTTTCTTTCAACCTCTGATTTTCCTCTTCTAGTAATTCTATCTGCAGCTCTAGCTCTTTAATTCGTCTCTTGTATAAAATCATTTGTCTTTTCAGCTGCTTATTAACTTCCTCAGTCGCTCTATCAAAAATTGCCTTTTTAGGGTTATAACATTCTCCCTGCTTCAATTGTGCATCTTCTACCATTTGTTTGGCCTGCAAATTTCTATAAAAATAGCTCCTATCCACCCCTGCATATTTTGCCAATGCAGTAATTGATATCCGCTCCTTTCTTCGAAGCATCGCATCAATCTCTCTCTGAATAATTTCTAAATTCTCTTTTTCTTGCTGTTTCTTGAGCCCTACAATTTTATCATACTTCATTTAACATCACTCACACCTTCCTGTTGTCTTCGCAAAAAATCTAACTCTGATTCTAACTTTTGATTTTCTGCTTTCAATTTTATAATCTCGATTCTCATAGCTAACAATTTTTCCTTATACTCATCAAGGAGTTCCACTTCGTCTATGTTCATTTTATAGCTTTGATTTTGAATATCAACAGCTTTATGTACTTCTTCTTTGATTTTTGGATTTCTGTAAAAAACGAGTTAGATAAGCCTGTTCTTTTGCATAATCCGGAAACTGTAATCCTTTCGCCCTCATTACGCATTCTTTGAATTTCATCCATTGCTAGTTTTACTTTTTGCCTGCTTTTTTCCTAGCTCATTTCGATGATTTTATTTGCCTTCATCCTTAATCACAACCTTTATAGTTTTTTTAACAATGCAATTTCCTTTCGATCCAACCGTTTCTTCAATGTGTCCACCTCTTTTTGAAGTATACTGCACTTTTGGAGAAGCTGCTCATTTTCAGCCTTTAACCTTTGATTCTCTGACTGGCAGCTGTTAAAATCCTTCTTCAATTCCTGAAAATTATAATCTGCAGCATTTCTTTCTTCAGATGGCTGCTGTACATCTATCCGCCGTGGCTGTTTAATAGCTTCCTCCAGTTTCTGACGGACTTGCACATTCTTATAAAAAAATCCTCTTGATAAACCTGTCCAACGAACCAATTCTGTTACAGAAATCGGCAGCCCTCTGGCACCCATATCATCGATTGCCCGAATCGCCTTTTTTATTTTCTGCTCACTCTCAGCTTTGTTAACGGCTATCATCTTATCATATTTCATATCCATCCCACTCCTTTACCACATCCATTAAAATCATATCGATTTTCTCTCTGACTGCCCTCGTTTCATCCGCCATTATCTTGTTCCCAATCTTTCGGTAATGATGTACACTTTGTAATGTTTTATGCCCCAAAAGCCTTGCGATCATCCAGTCGTCGATATGCATCTCTGTCAGCTTTTTCCCATAACAATGTCGGAATGTATGTGTTCCAAAATTCAGCAACTCTCCATTCTCATCCCGAATATCATTTTTCCTAATCATCTGCATGACTCGATGTTGAAGCATGCTATACTGAAATGGTCTCAATGGATCCTCTTTTTTTACAAAAATATATTTTGTCTTTCCATAATGTTCCTCGGTATAATCAATTGACTTTATAATAAGCTGTGCTATTTCATCACTAATTGCTTTTTCAAATGTAATTGATTTTACCTGCTCGATTCGTATAAAATATCGATTTTCTCTTATACTCAAACAGTCTGTTTTTAGTGTAAGCGTATCCGAAATTCGTGTTCCCAGCAGCTGATGAAGGATTAACGCCCTCGCTATTTGTTCATCCATCTGAAAAATGTTTTCATTCAGCTTCTTTATGGTTTCGTCCGAATAAAACTTAAATAGATATCTTGGCGTGCTGGGAAAATCTGTACTTATAAATAGGTTTTTGATATCCTGCCTATCATAATGATTTCCCACATCTTCAACTACCCTTCGTAGACCATATAAATCAGAGCGATAATTTTTCCTTTCCTTTGCCTCTGTCTGAAGATAGATCAAATAGCTTTCCATAATATCCCGTGTCAAATCTAGTAATGATATAATCTTAGGATACCTTAATTCCAGATATCTACAAAATCTTTTAGTCGCTACCACCTCAGCCATAATACTTCCTATTGCCATATATTTCAAATGCATAAAAATTACTGTTTTAACTTCTTCCCGGATATCTGGCTGTATAATTTTAGTAAAGTTAATCGTTTCTGTATTCAAAATGGGATTTCCTTGAATAGGAAAATCGAAATTTTTAAGAGTCCAGATGTCTTTTTCCTGTTCGTCCCTGTCATCATCTTCTTCCAGAAACTTCAAGATTTTTTTCATATGCCTCACAATACCAGGACTTTCAATCCCTACCTTGTCATATGCTGGCCGGTATTTTTTGCTTGATAAAGCATATCCTCGTTCCAACATCCAACCTTTTAGCATAAGGATGATTTTTTCTTCTTCTCTGGAATCTAGGCTTTGTATTTTCCGATCAATCAGAAATTCCCGAATATTATTATAATAGGTCACTTCACTTGCCATGCTGGACGGAGCGAGCATTTTCCCTCTTTCCCATATAAATTCTTCCAACTTTTCAGCAAGTTCTTCGGATGGCACCTTCCAAATTAAATATCGTACCGGACTGATACGCATTCTCTGCAACTGATCTTCGGATGCTGCCTTGTAGCAATCCATCTCATATATGTAAATTCTTTTTTTCATTTTCTGTCACCACGCTTCTTAACTTTAATGGTAGAAGCCAAATCATTTTCCGGTTTCTTAAAGTATGTATCACTTGCTTTTTCAATTCTCTTTGGCATGAAGTCCACATACTGTTTTGTCATCTCTTCCGAAAAATGTCCTAAATAATCTCGGATTGTCTGTATAGAAACATCCTCATCATAAAATTGAGTTGCCAACGTATGTCTATAATCATGGGATTTGAAAATATAATCTCCATCCGCAATCCCATTCTTATCACAGTGCTGCTGAAATTCCTGTCGGAATGTTCCTATACGGTATGCTCCACCATTCTTTCCTTTAAAGATGTAGTCTTTCGGACGAATATGTTCCTGTTCAATATACTTACGCATGATTCTATACATCACAAGCGGTATCGGTATCATTTTATCTGCCTTCATCTTGATTTGATAAACTTTTAGCCATGCATCTTCTCCATCCCAGTAATAAGCATCTCCTTTTAACGTACACACTTCACTGATTCTCAGTCCGGTACACCATAAATGTAAAAATATCAACCTTGAGACCAGTGGAAGTGCATACAGTTTATGCAGAATTTCCATATAAACTTGTTCTTCCACCGTTCTGTCATGATGTTCCGGATACGTTTTTTTCAGATAATACTCCGGTTTAAAAGGTATCTCCTTCATATATCCTCGGACAGTTAAAAACTGATAAAATTTCAAATAATGCACAATTCTTTTATTGAATGTGTCATCTTTGGTATCCTTATCTTCCAGCTCCCGAAAATAAGTTTCCAATTGATTTTCATCTACTCGACAGATGGATTCTTCTTCCTTAAAATATTCCAGAAGTCTTTTTATTTCATATAGTTGTCCTCGGATATTCGCTATCGTCAATCCACCAATTCCTACATGATATTTTGCATATTCCTGTAACAGCTCCCTATTCTTTTTGTTAGCAACTTCTATAAAACTCAGTCGCTGTACCGGATTACTTGGGTTAAGCCGATCTTCTGACAGGTGAAATCGTTCCATATACCACACATTGGCATGCCAATGAATTTCTGGTGCTGTTAAAAATAAGATTTTCCGACTGTTATCAACGATCTGCATAGAATTTTTCACATTGACCACCTTCTGTTCCACGATTTTCTCAAATCGCTGGATCTGTTCTAATTCCAATCTTTCTAGATCATCAATCTCTTCCTCCACACAAAAATCATATAACCAGTGTAATGGCAATAAATAGCGAACTCTTCTCTCTTTGGGATCGTCCCTATATAAATTGTCTAAGATATAATTCAGTAGTAGGAAAACCTGCTTTTTTATTTTTTCAGATGCTCTTCTTGAAAAATCCCACACCAGTTCCTGTTTATCTCGGACATATTCAAAATCCTTAACCAATTCCAAATCTGGTAAGTATGGCAGGAATACAATCTGTCCTTGATATTTCCTCCGGTGTTCGATTCTTCCCGGCAGACTTTCTATTTCTTTTTGGATGCTATACTGCTTAATATGATCGAAGACCTTTAAATATCTCATCACACTCGCTTCATCCCAAATTTTTTGCATTTCTGCTTCATATCGGCTTCGTACCATATAATCAATCTCTTTGATATGATGTATTCCCTGTCGGATTAGAAATCGTTTGATGTTTCCCTTCAACACTCCATCTGACACTTGGCATTCTTGGATTTCTGAGAGCAGATCTCCATATTCTGTTTCTATCCAATACTTCTGTATCTTCCGTAATGCGGATGACTGCTCTTTCACCTGCTTTTTCGTATAATTCCCACTATCCAACAAAGTTTGTTTGTATTCCCGTAAATCTTGTTCTTCTGCTAAAATCACATCATAGATTTTTCTTTGGATAAGGAATTTCTCTACTTCTTCCCCTAATTCTCTCTGCAATATTCCGCCTGACATAAGCTGCTTGTGAAGATGTTGTATCTCTTCTTGGCGTTCCGCTTGCAGCAATCGAATTGCAGACACTTGATCGCCTCCTCTTTTTTATAACAAATTCTGAACGCCATACAGTGCCTGATGCTTATTGTAAAATGCATCGCTGACTTCTATTAGTTCATCCTCTGTTATGTTCAGATATTTCATGGTCGTTTCGATATTCCGATGTCCGAGTGCCTGGCTGATCATTTCTAATTTCCAACCATCTTTTCGTCTTGCATTTGCGAAATAGTGTCGAAGCATATGAGGTGATGCTTTAATTCCCGTCTTTCTTTCCAGCCTACGCAGCATTGCATATACTCCGCTTCCTTTAAAGGGTTGTCCGACATAGTCACCTGAGACATTGATAAACAGATATTCCTGTCCTAAGATCAATTCTTTGTAATCTTCTATATAGAACATTAAAATATCAAAGGTTGCATCGCTGATTTTTGCTCTGCGAAACTCCGCATTTTTTGCCCTTGCCCTATTTTCATTATCTTCTCGGAAGTTGACATAAATTATATGTCTCTCATAATCTATATCTTCTGCATATCGGACACCTAAGAGTTCCCCTATTCGAAATCCCGTTTCTGCTAATAATAAAAGCAGAACCTGATCGCGGCTGTTTGCACATTCCTGCAACAAGCCTACAATCTTGTCCTGCTCAATGGTTTTTCCTTGATGTCCCTTTTCTTTTAGATACCCTCGAAAGTTCTTTCGGTTCAGCACCCTTTTGAGACCTATCGAATTTCTTACAATCATCTGTGTATCTGACAGCACCTTCAAACTTTCTGACTGCTTGTTTTCCTGTTCCATAAAAGTATAGAACCGGAATACCTCTTTTAAATATGCATTGCATGTTTCATTGTTTGGAAGTTTTGAGTAATCTTCCCGACTATGCTCACCTGCTTGTAACCAGATCAGAAAATCTGTAAAATGTTCATGCTGTTCCATGTAATTCATCTGATAGATATCATCCAAATGCAATTCTAGTTCATCCATAAAGTTTAAATAATAGGATAATATAAAAGCACTCCTTCGTATGGTATTCGGTGATAACTTTGACCGTTTTTTATGCATTAAATACTTGGAAGGTAAATATACAATATCATGACTCTCTTTTTCCCGGATAAAATAAAATTCTTCCTTTTTATCAATCTGCATATCCATTATATATTTCGCCATCTCAGCACCTCCTTCCAACTCTTTAACGCTATACACATTATACCCACTTCATGCTCGAATAGCTATTCAGCAATACCAACAATCCCTCCAAAACCGTCCAGAAAACTGTACTAAACTTTTCCCTTATACATATCCGGAAAATAAGCACAACCAACAAGGCTGGAAAGAAACTTTTCCTGTTACAGATAATACTCCACACCTTTCCGGCTGCGGATAAAATCCTGTACTTCTCCCAACTCTTCTGCTATCGGGCAAGACGGAAGCGCACACATTACCTCTTCATGATACTTACCACCTTTCACCGCCCGGATATCTAAGATAGACACCACACAGGTATCGGTTTCTGTCCGGATGGCACGTCCAAATCCCTGCCGCAGTTTCTTCTGCATATCCGGCACAATGATAGATTGGATATAGGATTCCAAAGAGTCATACGTCTCCTTCTCTGCTTCACTGATCGGATCTGGTACTGCAAAAGGCAGTTTCACAATAATTAGAGAGGATACCATATCTCCCGGAAAGTCCACCCCTTCCCAACAAGAACCGGCTGCAAACAACACCCCATTTTCCATGGTCTTAAACCGTAAAATTTCTTCCTGGGAGTGTCTCCATACTTCCACCATGGGGAACGGCAAGCTGTCTCTTAAAAGCTGGTACACACTTCCCATCAGTGTATAAGAAGTAAACAGTACCAGCGTATGCCCATAAGTGGAACAGATCAGGGAATGGATATGATTTGCCACCATCACCGCCTCTTCCCGGCTTCCTCTCCTGCAATGATCCAACGTCTTTGGCAGGTATAGCAGACAATTCTTTTCGTAGGAAAAAGGGGACTCTGCCACATATTCCTGCACTCCTGTTCTTCCTTCCAGCCCGGTGATCTGCCGGGTGCGTAAAAAGCCTGTTCCTGCCTTTAGCGTTCCGCTGGTCAAGATAGCGGATATCCCTTCTTCCCGATCCCATAACATCTTCTGAAGCAATTCTGGGATTTCCCGGCTGGCTGCACATAAAATGGGAAGCTGCTCTGTATCCAGACGCAGATAGCGGACATAATTCCCATCGCTGCTGCAAAAACACTCCAGCACATCCTTTGCTTCTTCCAGCCGATTCCATATCCACTTTGGAACACTTCGCCCCAGCTTTTCTAAAAGAAATTCCAGCATCTCTACGCCTTCCCACAGAGAAACCACACTATTTGTTGTATGACGGAACGTTTCCCGGATTCCTTTCCCAATTCGGTGTTCTGCACCAACCACATGCAATGCGTCACACATCACTGTCCGCAGGATTCTTGCCTCTTCTTTCTGATGCTCCCGTTCCAGATAATATGCTATTTCTCGGATATCATCCATACACAGGTTTTTTCCAAACATCTGCCTTGCCGCTTCCGGTAGCTTATGGGCTTCATCTACAATCAACGTCCGATAATCAGACAATAAAGGCTTGTATCCTTCTGCTCTGTGATATGCATCTGCCAGTAAATAATTATGATTACAGATTTGAATGAACACATCCTGTTTCCTGGATTCTTCCAGATATCTCTGATAGCGGCACATCTGCCTGCCCGGACATTCTCTTGGACAGAATTTCGGCACACAGACCAGCCTTCTGTCAAATCCGCTTAGATTCTTTACGCTATCCATATCATACTGTTTTCGCAATGACAGCAGTGCTTCTTTTTGGGCAGCATTCTTCTGTTTATGGCGGATTGCTTCGATTCGCTGTTCCAGCCTGTTGTCGCAGACAAAATGTTCTTTCCCTTTTCGCACCACTGCCCGAAGCGGGGACTGAATGATTCCTTGCTCCAGCAGCACCCTGGACAAAAAGGGAATATATTCCGTCAATATAGCTTTCTGCAATGCAATGCTGGAGGTGGACACCACCACCGGGCGCTGTTCCAATGGATTCCCTCTCCCTGTCAGCATGGAATACTTCCGCAATAATACGCAGGCTACCAGATAGGCATAGGTCTTCCCAATTCCTACCCCTGCATCACACAAGGCAATCTGTTCTCCCAGCAGAGTATCCAGCATTTCATGGCATAGACGGATCTGCTCTTCCCGGACTGCCAGTCCCTGTTCCGGAAATAGCACCCGGAAGATCTTCTCCACTTCCTGATGCGCTCTTTTTTGATATTCAACTTTATAAAACATAGTACTTCTTTCCGCATGGCGTTAATACCACAAGAATACGGCTGTGACATTTTCCCACAGCCGCATGTATCTGATATCAACGACACACTCTTTTTTGATTTCTTATCGTTTCTTATTTTCTTTGGTACCGTATTTGTCCTCGACTCCCCGGCTGCCACACCACATCTATGGTAGGGAACATTACAGGCGGATGCTTCGCTTCGCACCGCTCGCAGATTTCCTGAAAGTCTTGCTGATTACAACTTAGAGTCCATCCTCTTCTTTTTTGAGAAGAATTTCGTATCATTATCCCCCTCCGATGATCCTGGCGAAAGACCTGCGAAAGTCCATTCACAGCTATAAGGAGTCGCTCAGAATGAGAACAGGCACCGACAGTTTTTTCACGAAATGATCCGCCATAGTCTTTGGACAGACCTTTCCATAACAATCCTGCAGTGCTTGTTCCCATCCGTCCTGGCGCTTATGCTGTCACGCTTCTATCTTTGGGAACGTACCTGTAATGCTGGTATGTGGTTGTCAAGGAACGAGGGGCAATTACCCCTTTCATATATAGAGCCGATGAGATACCCCATTTTTCTTCACTTCTTCAAAACTTTTTTAATTTTTTTCTTCAATCGCTCAATCCGTGTATAAATGGTCTTTTCCGCTAGTCCCATCTGGCCTGCAATCTCACGAACAGAAAATCCCCACATCTTCAGAAGTAAAATCTGCAGTGTTTTCTTATCCGACTCCAAAAGAACCTGTAATAGCTGCTCATTCTCCACACTGTCAAGTAACTGTTGAATATTAAGCACCACTGAAGATGGTTCTTCCAATTCCCTGGTGTATAATTCTTCTTGATTAGAAGAAAAATGTTCCCAGAATCTCCGCTCTGCATTAAAGTCCTGCCAGTCTAATTCACGAAGTCTTTGGATTACCTCTTCACTGACACCGGATTTTCGCAAAATCCGTTCCTCCTGCTCCTTCCACTGTTTCCATTTATATTCTTCTTTTGCTTTATGAAATGTCACCTTTCTTTTCCTCCGATCTGAATTTTTTTGAAATCAAATCGGAGTGGCGGTGACCTTGCCTTCTCACAGGCAAAAGACTGTATGAACCGGAGTTTTCTCCACAAAAAGAAAGATGCCGCAATCCTGTTTTGAATTGCGACACCACCAAACGCTGTATATGAAATTAGGTTTTTCCCTTTTGTAGCTCTTTCCGGCACATACACTGCTCCTTTATGTCATGGAATGAATCCCATTCTTTACATAAAGAAGTAGTATACAAAATCAGTCTGTCAACAGACTGTCAGTTGTCTGTCAAATAACTGTCAGTTTTTAAAACTTACTCTTGAATTATAAATAATTATATGAAACTAACTCTTCCATAGGAATACGAGTAACAGAATGACGTTCTGGATCTGCTGGCGTTTCTTTTCCATAGCCAATGACCAATATGTTGATCGGTTCTAAATTGTCTGGTAACTGAAATTCTTGTTTGATTACATCCGGCCTAAAGAAACATACCCAAACTGTTCCCAGTCCCAATTCCGTTGCCTGTAACATCATGTGATCTGTCAAAATAGCAGCATCAATATCTGTTGTCTGTTTGTTATCAAAAGGTCTAGTCCACGCTTTTTCATGGTCTGCGCAAACAATAATTGCCAATGGAGCATGATATATGTTTCCTGCTTTTGCGATACAATCCAAACGTTTTTTATCCTGTACCACTAATAATTTAACAGGCTGTAAATTTGCCGCAGTTGGTGCAACATGGGCAGAAGCAAGTATCTTGTCCAGCTTTTCCTTTTCTACAGGTTTATCCTCATATGTTCTAACAGAATATCTTTTCTTTGCAGTATCTAATACATTCATGTTTCAATCTCCTTTTACTCTTGTGAATTAGGTCAACCTATACTATAATTATATCTGTAATAGTATATTAGACAAGAACGCACTATTTTGTAATATACTACCCAAAAAGAAAGTGAGAAAAATATTATGGAAATTACTCCTTGTAGTTTTAGTTGTCCCGTTGAGGCAACTATTCAACTCATCGGTGGAAAATACAAAGCTGTCATTTTATGGCACTTAATGGATAAAACATTGCGATACAATGAGCTTCATAAACTCATTCCAAAAGCAACCGATAAAATGTTAGCCCAACAGCTTCGTGAATTAGAAAAAGATGGCTTGATTAACCGTAAGGTTTATCCGGTTGTACCACCCAAAACAGAATATTCCTTAACCGCATTTGGAAAAACTTTAACCCCTATTCTTGATGAACTCTGTAAATGGGGTGAAAATTATTTGCTAAGAAAATAAATACTTCTTTAAAAAAAAGCAAGCCCCTATTACACTTTAGGACTTGCTCTTTTATTCCTGATCTGTTTTTAAAGAATATCCAACCTCTTTTACACTGATGATTATATGTTCTGCATTTACATCTACTTTTTTCAATTTCCGTTTCAATCGATGTACCATACAGTAAATAATATTTGCAATATCCCCATGTGGGTACTCCTGCCATACCAGCTGATAGATCTGACTGTATGTATATACTCTTCCCGGTGTAGACGCTAACAGATATAGGAAATCAAACTCCCTTTTTACAACGGGGATTCTTTTATGCTCCCATTCTACTGTTCTTTGAAGTGGAAGGATTTCCAGTTTCCCAACTATGACAGGAACTTCTTCTTTTCTTTCCGATTTCCACTCTGTATAGCGGCGGATCAATGCATATGCCTGCAGGCTGATTTCTTCTGTACACAGTTGCGTCAATACTACATCCGCTCCGGCCTGAATGATCTTATTTCGCATTTCAGAATGAGCC
>ENA-OQHL01001477-OQHL01001477.1-human-gut-metagenome-genome-assembly--contig:-NODE-1477-length-11772-cov-2.160155_pt1 | contig 11772 bp, 13 predicted proteins | sample MGYA00242565_ERZ504723 | MGnify/ENA primary metagenome ERZ504723 (study PRJEB26092, sample SAMD00036211) | human gut metagenome | host: Homo sapiens | study: EMG produced TPA metagenomics assembly of...
ATATGACCATCAAAATCCGTATAGTCTGAAAGATCATGGGAAAATGCTTTAAAATACTGGGTATTAAAGTTCAGATATGTTACTTCATGCTCATCAAAATACTGTCCAAAGTATTTCCATGCAGCATTATAGTTATCGCTATATGCCTGTAAGGTATTAATAGGAATCGGCGTAGTTACTGCGACAAACTGGATATCATTTTCCCTGCAAAAATCGATCAGCCGTCCAAGATATTCCATATTCTGAGGGTTTACCTGTTCCTCCTCAAAGAGCTTCAAATCCTTCATTTTCAGCTTGGTAGTATCCACCGGATACCTCTCGATAAGACCGCTTTCGTGGTACTCCTGGGTATCACTTTTCAGATGGGCAATATCGTAATCCTTATTCCATTTCTGAGTGAAGGTTTCTTCCACCTTGCTAAGCTCATATCCAAGAGAATACTCATACCAGGGAAACAAAACAGTGCGGAAATTGCATTTTGCAATAGAATTCCAGAAGTATTCAACCTTAGCTTTTGAAAATGGAAACTCATGATAAAATAATAGATAGTTATTTCCCTCTTCTTTCTCAGAAACAAAATATCCCGGATCTACCTCATAAATGATTCTTGCAGGCTTCTGTTTCTCTGCAATCAGTCTGGCAATATAATAGGCATCAATTCCATATTCTCCCCCTACACATACATTATGACCGCTTCTGCCTGTGATTTCCTCCATCACAGCCGGATCGATATCTGTCATTCCATGGGATGTTCCAAGAATAATGTCATCATATTGGTTACTTACCACTGCATGAATGTCATTTCTCATAAAGGTACAAGGATAAAGAGCCATATCCAATCCAGCAAGAAGCGTCACACACACAGCAACCACTACTATTGTTTTTATAATTTTCTTAAAATTGTGCATAAATAAAACCTCTCGCTACTGCTGTGGAACCGAACAAACCTATGGATATCAGCATGCAAAAATAAATGGCAACTGTAACAGGAAGAGGAAGCCTGGCAAGAGATTCCCGAATCTTCACGCCACGTTCTTGAAGGAGACTTATCACAAATAATATTATACAGCCAACAGCTATAATCACAAGAGCATATGGAGTAAAAGAAGTCCCCTGTTTACCTGCCGGAATCAAAAGCAGCTGGGCCGGAGCAAATTGTGTGATAGACTGCTTCATCATATGAAATGCCTGTCTAACGCTGTCTGCCCTATCAAAGTACATACTGATCACAACCAATACAAAAGTACGGATTACAGTGAACAGATAATACCAGGTTTCCTTACCGGAAATGTGAAGCTTCTTTTTCCATTTACGGTAATTCTCTGCCATAAGTCCGCTGAAGGCAATAATAATACCATTATACATACCGTATACAATATATTTCCACGCAGCGCCATGCCATACGCCTACAACGAAGAATACGATCAGATTGGCCACGCAGATAGGAAGGGTGCGGCCAATTTTCTTGCCAAACACCTTTTTGCCCCATTTTCCAAATTTACCCATCCAGCCGGATAAGGTCACCGGGTAAAAAACATAATCCTTCATCCAGGTTCCAAGAGTGATATGCCAGCGATGCCAGAAATCCGTGATAGATACAGCAAAAAATGGGCGCTTGAAGTTTTCATCCAGTTCAATTCCAAACATAGAGGCAATACCGATCACAACATCCATTCCTCCAGAGAAATCTGCGTAAAGCTGGATCGTATAAAACAAAACTCCAAGAAGTGCCACCCCGTTATACTTTGCCGGATCTTCAAAAATAGCATCTGCAAAAACAGCGGCCCAATCCGCAAGGATCATTTTCTTAAAAAAGCCCCAGAGAATCCGCTCAAAACCTCTGATTATATTATTTTCCCTCAAACCTGTGTTCAGCATAAAGCTGATCTGCCAGGCGGCTATATCTGCCGATAGGTCCCTGCAGAATCTGAGGGAAAAAGGATACGAACAATGCGTATTTCAACGGGTGTCTCTCTGCCTTGCATCTTTTCCAGTATACATCAAGAAGATAGCCTGAGGACTGGAATGTATAGAAGGAAATTCCAAGGGGAAGCAATAGCTGTATCCCTCTCAGATTCAAATGCAGCAATGCATTGATATTTTCTACTGCAAAGTTGGTGTACTTGACGATTCCAAGCATACCAAAGTTAAGAATCAGACCAAGAATCAGAAGTTTCCTGGCACCCTTATGATTTCCATTTATTTCTGTTTTTTCAATAAGAAGAGCCATCAGCCAGGTGACAAGGGTGGAAAAAAGAATAAAGACAACATAACGCGGACCGCCCGCAATATAATAGATGTAGCTGAAAGCAAAAAGAACGATCCACTGAAATCTGTGGGGAATAAGATAAAAGACAAGTACACTTGCCGCCACAAAAAGGATAAACAAGTTGGATACTAACGACATATTTTTCTCCTAAACCGGACAACAGGCTCTGCACTGCTCCTCACAGTGCAAGAGCCATGTCCTGTATTTGAGTTGCAAGGCAACTGAAATTCCTATATGGTATGCCCCTCTATAGGAAGCAAATCTTTTTAATTTAAAAGACCATTATCCAGGCAGCCGTCTCCGCCGTCATCACCGCCGCTGTAATCATCTCCGCCACTATAATCATCCCCACCGCCATAATCATAGGAATAATCATTGTTATCGTAGGAGTAATCATAACTCTCTGTCTGCTGTGCATGCTGCTGCCTGGTCTGCTGCCGCCTGTGCAGCTGCGGCATCTGCAGCTGCCTGATCTGCAATTGCTTTCTCAGTGTCGTAAGTACTCTTCTTCTCCTTGGTGCTCTTTAATTTATAAGTACCATAAACAATTCCCTCTTTTTCGCGAATTGTAAGAGTGCCAAGATCCTCAATTTCTACGCTATGAACGTCTGCAGTTGTTCCATCCTCAAATGTAAGGTGCAGATCATATGTAGGTGCTGCGTCCTCAGAAACTTCGTCTGTGTTCTCTTCTGTTGTCTCATCTGTTTCTTTGGCGAAGTATACTTTCTTCTTTTCTTTTAACTCAAATGCATCATCAGCTTCCATCATATTCTCAGGAAATTCTGTCTCATCAGAAGCCTTGATGGCAAGTCCTGTAATCCTTTTGTCTGTGCCATTTTTCAGTTTAAAAGCAATGCAGTCATCAGTTTTCTCACCAATTTTCTTTAATTCTTCTTTCTTCTTGGCAGCTGACTCTTCTTTTGCAGCGTCTGCTTCTTCTTTGTCTGCCTCATCTGTATCTTCTTCCTCAGCTTCAGCGGAAGCCGCATTCTCATCTGATGAATCTGCTGCTTCTGTCTTTGATGCGTCTGCTGCAAAACAGCTTACCGGGGCTGCAACAGCTAATGTGCCTGTCAATAATGCCATTAATACTTTTTTCTTCATGATAAATCTCCTTGTGTCATTCTTTTTAGTTATAAAGATTAGAAGCTAATTTTTGTTCTTTCTTTATTGTACTGATAGGTTCCTTTATCACCATATTTAAATTTATATCCACTGCCTGCCTTTGGATTATTGCGGTAATCATGTGCAAAATTCGGATCATATACGTATGTGGTCTTACCGGATTTGATCTCACACCATGCGTGCTCACCATTCTTGCCATTACGCTGCGGTACAGAACCCTTTACAAACTTCACGTTTGTAAAGCCTTTTACTTTCGCCATCATGCAGAAGGTTGCTGCCATTACGTAGCAGTCTCCTCTACCGTATTTAAAGCCGTATGCTGCGTAGTATTCAACTATGTTCTTGCCTTTTCTAGGTTTCTTAACGCCACCAAAATATTTAATCTTGGTGGAACTCCAGGTAAATGCCTTCTTAAGGTTTCCGCCGCATTTTTTAAGACGGATGGCTGCCAGCTTCTCTGCTGTGGAGGATGTGGTTACTACGCCTTTTTTGTTAATATGGTAATATTTGTTCTTGATCTTATATCCATATTTGCCTTTTACAAGTTTACCATTTTTGTAATAGTAGGTTTTGCCGCCGTTTTTGTAGAACCCGGTTTTCGGAGGATTGTTTTCCGGTTCAGGTGTTGGCGTAACCGCCAGATTTTCCACTACAGTTGTCACACGATTGCTGGTGTCTGCAACTGTCTCCTCTGCAAATACCGGGGTGCCCATTGTAAGTGTCATGCTAAGTGACAGGACTGCAGCCATTGTTTTGGGTGAACTTTCTCATACTTTTTTCTCCAATCTTATATTTCTTTTATTTTCAACGACCCAAAATGTTACCGGGACTGAATGCCGTATACCATTTCTCCGCCGCCGATTTTCTTACCAAGTGATACATAAATATTAGCGTAGGTTAATTTCAGATCTTTGCTTATGCCAGTCATGCAGGTAGAGTAGGATTTGGTCTTGGAGGGTTTGCCAAGAAGTTTGCGAAGTTTCGCACCATCTGCCATATATTTGCTGGCTTTTTTCAGCTGGCTGCTCTTCTTGGCTACCCTGACACCATACTTGTCAAAGTAATAAGGAGTGCCTTTAATATCTGCATACACTCCCTTTTTCACTTTGTATCCGTTTCTGTCAAATCCGTAATACTTCTTGCCAATTTTCTTAACTACTACATTTTTCTTATATCCAGATTCCTTCGGTGCAGCATAGGCTGCTCCGTTTTTGCCAAAAGTACTGTCTCTTAATCCGGGCTCCAGCAGTTTTTCTGCATTACGCCGTCTTTGTAATAATATGTCTTGGAACCCTTCTTGATAATTCCATTTAGCAATGCAGGTGTTACCGTCGGAGTCTCAGTTCCAGGTGTAGTCGTTACAGCTGAATCTTCTGTTACAGAAGCGGTGTTACCATTACTGTCTGCATTAGCGATCACCGGTGTCTGCAGCATAAATGCACACATCGCCGGTAAAAGCAGTTTTTTCCATTTTTTCATTTCATAATTCTCCTTTAATAAAAATATTCGCTTATAACAGCTCAAAATCAACACCAAAAACTTTTTCTGTCATCTGAGCTGTTATATATTTTCAAAGCAGCATGCTGCTTTAAAATTTCACTCTTGATCTTACCGAATAGGCAAAATGAGTGGATGCACCAAACAGCGGGCCCATATTGTCATAATAAAGTCCGTCGATCATCACAAATCCATGATCTCCGGTAGTAGCGATCACATATGGTTCATAGCCCAAAAACCTGGCACATGCTGCCACTGCACTTGCAACTCCGTAACAGCTTCCTGAAAGATTATTGTCAAACATATAAATTGCAGACTGGTAAGGCCAGAGCTGAGTCTTAAATTCAGCATCAGTAGGATAAATCCAAGGCTTAAAGTCTGTATAGCCCATAAGATAATTAAAGCAGGTTCTGAACTTCTGGGCATTGGACATATTAGCGGTAGTATGCTTCTCTATAAATTTCTTCGCCTTTCTCAGGCATTCTGCTTTCAGTGCGGAAACCTGAATTGCAACGCCCTCTGAATTAATCTCGTATTCCTTGCCTTTTATCTTATAGCTTGTTTTATTCTTGATCAGGACACCTTTAGAATTGACCGGCTGTCGTCACCGGTTCTGCGGCAAGCATAGCCGTAAGCAGCAAAGTCAAAATGTGACTTCTCTTTTTCATATTCTTCCCCTTCCAGATACTGTTTATTATAACAGCTTTTTTTCTTCGATTGTAAAAGCAGTTTCTCATATTATACCAAAATCATATACAAATTTCCACGTTTGCTGCGTAAAATGTATAAAATTAACTTTTCTGTAAAGACTTTTTTATATAAACTTTACAAGGAGGTTTTTATGGTGCCTGTAATTTTACTTATTGTTTTATTTTTTGCGTTGCAGCTGCTTGTACTTTTCTGTTGTGTTGCGGCGGGAAATGATCCTTATTCACAGTTTCTTTCAGACGAGGAACAGGTGGAATATCTGGCGCGCTGGAAAAAAGAACATGGATATAAATAATCTTTGATAAGGAAAGGGAAGCGCCACAGTTTTCCGTATATTGGTAAGTACCCATAAAGTATTTTTATATATGAAAAAAGGCAGTGCTTATAACAATACTGCCTTTTTTCATAAAAACACCTATATGATAATACACACAAGACCGCCTTTACTGTCATTTACGATTTTCTGCATGGTATCCTGAAGCTTCACCTGGCTTTCCTCTCCGATCATGGTCAGCTTGCTGCGGATGCCATCCTGTACCAGCTGTTCAATGGATTTCCCGAAAATATTCGTCTCCCAGATGCTCTCTCCTCTTGCATCGCTTTCTCCAATATAAGTGATCAAGTCTTTTGCCTGCTGCTCCGTACCTACGATCGGAGCAATTTCAGTTTCAATATTTGCTTTGATCATATGAATAGACGGACTCTTTGATTTAATTTTCACACCATATTTATTTCCCTGGCGGATCACAGCCGGCTCTTCCAGCTGAATCTGGGAAAGCTCTGGTACAACTACACCGTAGCCGCTGCTATTTACTGCATCCAGGGCATCTTTAACCTTTACATACTTTTCCTTCATTGCAGCAAGCTCCTTCATCGTATGGATCAGCTCATACTCACTTTCCATAGGAATTCCACTCATATCGCTAAGCATCTTATAGTAATATTTATCATCTATCTGAAGCCGTATCTGAATGGTTCCATCAGAAAGACCTACGTGATCCAGAAGAGTATCCTGTACATAAGGACCTTCCAGTTTTACCGATTCCCTGGTAACATCACGAATGTGTAAAAGCTTCTTCATGCACACTTTGATCTGGGAAAGGATCTGGCTTTTCAATTCGCTGTCTGCAGGCAGCATTTCCACCCATTTGGGAATAAAAAACTGCAGCTGGGTAATGGGAAATTCATATAGGATTTTTTCCAGGAGCAATGCGACATCTTCTTTTTTCAACTGCTCACAGTTAACCGCAACAACTGGTACCTGGTACTTCTTCTGAAGCCCATTAACCATCTGAGTGGTTTCTTCTTTATAGGGAAACTGAGAGTTTACTACAATGAGAAATGGCTTTCCCTGTGTTTTCAATTCAGCCACAGTCTGTTCCTCGGCCGGAACAAAATTTTCCCTTGCTATTTCTCCAAAGCTTCCATCGGTGGTGATCACAAGACCGATCGTAGAATGTTCCTGGATAACCTTTTCTGTTCCTGCTTTTGCAGCTTCATGAAAGGGGATTGCCCTGGAAAACCAGGGTGTTTTTACCATCCTCTCTTTACCATCCTCAACGTTTCCTCCAGCATCCTTTACAAGAAAACCAACACAATCGATAAGCCGCACTTTCGCCTTCCTGTCTTCGCCAAGATCAACTGATACAGCTTCTTTTGGGATAAATTTGGGTTCCACAGTTGTGATCATTTTTCCGGAACCACTTAATGGAAGCTGGTCCCTGACCTCTTTCTGCATTTTTTCATCCATTCCGGGCAAAGCCACCAGTTCCATAAATCTGCGGATAAATGTTGATTTTCCTGTACGGACAGGGCCTACAACGCCTATGTATATATCGCCTCCGGTTCTGGCCTGTATATCACGGTAAACCTGAAAATTTTCCATATAAAAAAGCCCTCCTGCCTGATTATTTAAAGGTCTGCAAGATTTGTTTATAGCGTAATGCTTATATTCTTCCTCTAAATAATATGCAGTCGGGCTTTTTATTATACCAGTCTTAATTATTCTCTGGAGCGTGTCCAGCTACTATACATCAGCATTAATAGAAGTCATTGTGGAGCAGTTTGTGCTCTTTTCCTTTGAGCAGTCCCTGATACAGTTCCAGAACCATAGGGTTCTCATCGGATTTCTTGATCAGCATAGTATTGTCAGCATTATACAAACCTTTCGCTCTTGCAGCTTTGGTTCTGTCACCGGCCCGTACCGGCTGGCCACCGCCCATAATACAGCCACGGCGGCATGCCATTACTTCAATGAGATGATAGTTTGCTTCGCCGTTCTTTACACGTTCCATAACGGTTCTTGCATTTGCAAGACCACTGGCCACACATACATTGATATCCATTCCCTTGTATGGAACTGTGAATTCTTTGATTCCTTCATCTCCACGGACACCACACTCAGAAATCTCCCGCATGGTCTCCTTGGAATGATCCGGGCTTAAGCGGCGTAGAACCGCCTCTGTAACACCGCCGGTAACACCAAAAATAACGCCTCCGCCGGAGCCAAATCCAAATGGCATATCACATGCTTCAGGCTCTAACTGTGCAAAATCAAGGCCAAAGTTATCGATCATGCGCAGCAGCTCTGTGGTTGTAATTACAATATCCGTATCCTGTTTCTCATCAGTAAAACTGTTCGGACGGATTGCCTCAGCCTTCTTGGCTGTACATGGCATAATAGATACCATAACGGTCTTTTTACCCTTGGCATTCTCCGGATCACGGAAGTATTCTTTAATAACTGCAGACATCATTCCCTGTGGGGATCTACAGGTAGACAAATTCGGGATATAATCCTTATACTGGTCTGTAATAAATTTCACCCATGCAGGGCAACAGGAGGTAAGAAGTGGAAGTTTCTCCCCCTTCTCAACTCTTTTTAGAAATTCTGCTGACTCCTCCATAATAGTAAGATCGGCGCTGAAAGTAGTATCATAAATCTCGTCAAATCCCATTCTGTGGAGTGCATTGACAATTTTGCCCATTACGCTCCGTCCCTTCGGAAGACTGTAATGATCACCTACCGCAACACGAACTGCCGGCGCAATCTGTGCTACTACACGTACATCCGGATCTGCAAGAGCTTCCCAGACTTCATCCATATGCGTCTTAATGGAAATGGCACCTGTCGGACAATATACACGGCACTGTCCGCAGTTTACACACTGGGTTTCTGCTATTTTCTTATTAAACGCAGGAATTACAATAGCCTCTGTTCCACGGTATGCAAAGTTCAATGCTCCGATTCCCTGAAGCTCCTCGCAGGCACGGACACAGTCACCACAGAGGATACATTTGTTCGGGTCACGGATCAGAGATGGTGAACTGTCATCAATCTCATATTGCTCTCTTGTATTCTGAAAACGGATGTTATGTACTCCAAGACGGTGAGCCAGCTCCTGAAGCACGCATTCTCCACTCTTTACACAGGTTGTACAGTCACGGCAATGTGCTGCGAGAAGCAGTTCCACAATCAGTTTCCTGTATTTTTTGATCTTACCTGAGTTTGTATAAATTACCATTCCATCCCTTGGCTCCTCAGAACAGGAAGCGAAGGTTCTTCCTCTGTCATCCTCTACTGTGCACAGACGACAGGCTCCAAAAGTGGAAACCTCTGAGTGATAACAAAGTGTAGGAATATTAATGCCTGCCTTGCGGATTACGGTCAGGACATTTTTTTCATCTGTAAATTCGACTTTTCTGCCGTCAATCGTCATTGTACCCATAATCTGTCCTCCCTACATTTCCACATATATTGCATCAAAGTTACAGTTATCCTTACAGCTGCCGCACTTGATGCATACATCATTATTAATATGATAAGGTGATTTAATCTTGCCGGAAATTGCCCCGGCAGGACAGTTCTTGGCACATTTTCCGCAGCCGATACAGAATTCCGGATTAATGTGGAACTGACGGAGTGCTGTGCAGACCTTTTGTCCCGGCACTTCTTGTCCCGGATATGCTCTTCGTATTCCTCGCGAAAACGCTTCATGGTACTGAGGACAGGAAGAGGTGCACTCTTTCCAAGTCCGCAAAGAGCCATGCTCTGAACCATTTTGGCAAGCTCTTCCAGCTCGTCAAGATCAGACATCTCCCCATTGCCTGCTACAATCTTCTCCAGGATCTCCAGCATACGCTTGGTACCCTCACGGCATGGAACGCATTTTCCACAGCTCTCCCGCTGGGTAAAGCTCATGAAGAAACGGGCAACTTCTACCATACAGGTATTCTCATCCATGACAACAAGACCGCCTGATCCCATAATAGCATCAAGCTTCTTTACAGAATCAAAATCAAGAGGAGCATCCAGCTGGTCTTCTACAAGACATCCGCCAGATGGTCCACCAATCTGAACGCCTTTAAATGCAGCACCGCTCTTCAGACCGCCGCCAATATCATAAATAATCTCACGAAGTGTGGTTCCCATTGGAACTTCAATAAGACCTGTATTCTCAATTGCTCCGGTCAGTGAGAAGGTCTTGGTTCCCGGGCTTCCCTCTGTTCCGATGGTGTGGAACCAGTCAGCACCCTGTATGATAATCTTCGGAACATTTGCGTAAGTCTCAACGTTATTTAATACAGTTGGCTTGCCCCACAGACCTTTCTCAACAGTACGTGGTGGTTTTACACGAGGCATACCTCTGTTTCCCTCAATGGAAGAGGTAAGGGCAGAACCTTCACCACATACGAAAGCTCCTGCACCACGATTAATATGTAAATGGAAATTCACACCGCTGCCAAGGATATTATCTCCAAGGAGACCATATTTCTCAGCCTGGGAAATAGCAAGACGAAGTCTGGCTACGGAAAGAGGATACTCTGCACGAACATATATGTATCCGTCCTCAGCGCCAACTGCGTAAGCGGCAATGATCATGCCCTCGATCATCTTATACGGATCACCTTCCATAACGGAACCATCCATAAATGCTCCCGGGTCACCCTCATCACCGTTACATACTACATATCGGATCTTCTCAGCCTGTCTGGCTACCTGAGACCACTTCTTACCTGCCGGAAAACCGGCGCCTCCGCGTCCGCGAAGACCTGATCTGGTAACTTCATCAATTACATCCTGGGGAGTCATCTCTGTAACTGCCTTGGCGAGGGCAGAAAAACCGCCTGCTGCAATATATTCGTCAATGGATTCCGCGTCAATCTTACCACAGTTTTCAAGAACGATCCTTGTCTGACGGTTAAGGAACGGGATATCCTCAGGCTTCGGACAGATTTCATCTCCATGGCGGTAAAACAGACGATCTACAGGATGTCCAAGACGTACAGTTCGCTCCACGATCTCCAGACAGTCCTCCTCCTGAACATGTACATACTGATATCCGTATGGTTCAATCCTTACAAGAGGTCCCAGCTCGCAAAGCCCCTGACAGCCAGTCTTGATAACGCCTACGTGAGGGATATCTTTCTGCATTTCAATCTCTACACCATCAATACCTTCACAGAGTCTTACCATCTCATCATAGATCTTCTGAGCACCGGAAGCCATACATCCGGTACCGGAACAGACAAGAACACGGCATGTAAAGTTCTGGATATTCTGTTCGATCTCAGCTTTTTTGCTTTGCAGCTCTTCTTTACTGTTAATCCTCATCCGTTCTCACCTCTCAATCTGTTAATAAGCTCTACTACCTTCTCCGGTGTCATCTTGGCATGCACTTCTTCATTCACCATACAGGTGGGAGCAAGCCCGCAGGCACCAAGACAGGATACGGTCTCCACAGTGAACATCATGTCATCTGTGGTATGCTTCTTATTGCTTAATCCCAGTTCTTTCATGAATGCTTCTTTAACCGGGATTGACTTTCTTACATGACAGGCTGTGCCATCGCATACCTTGATAATGTATTTTCCTTTAGGTTCAAAAGAAAAGTTCTCATAAAAGGTTGCAACACTGAAGGCCTTCGCTTCAGTAACGCCGATCTGTCCGGCTACGTAGGTCAGAAGTTCTGCAGGCAGGTACCGATATTCCGCCTGGATATCCTGCATGATGGGGATTAATGAGGCAGCACACCGCTCATAATGCTCAATAATCTCATCTGCTTTCTTGTAATATGACTGATCTACCATTTTGTTAACCTCCTTACTTGCCAGATGCCTCCAGGTCTTTTGTCCCCGTCCTCCAAAGCTTCCGGCTTTGCGTATTTTTTAAC
>ENA-OQHL01001480-OQHL01001480.1-human-gut-metagenome-genome-assembly--contig:-NODE-1480-length-11765-cov-2.480323_pt1 | contig 11765 bp, 15 predicted proteins | sample MGYA00242565_ERZ504723 | MGnify/ENA primary metagenome ERZ504723 (study PRJEB26092, sample SAMD00036211) | human gut metagenome | host: Homo sapiens | study: EMG produced TPA metagenomics assembly of...
AGTAATTTATATGTTTCATCATCTATGTACTTTAATTGCCACAATCTTCTTGCAGCATTACGTAATTTATCTGTATGCTGCCTAACAGTTTCCTGTGGATTTGATTTTGCCATACATTTCTCTATTTCTATTTCTATTTTTTTCATTCCTTCTCCATATTAATATGTCACTATAAATAAAATGCATTAGCAATCTATTTATAGTGACATTTCTTTTATATCAAATTAACAACATAGTATTTTTCATCGTCTATTTTATCGATAAGTACACTTGGAGCTTGTTCAAATATTCCATCATCCAATGCTGTTGCCTCCTCATCAATACTATACTCCGATGTATAAATTACACTTTTTTTATTAAAGATTCTTTTCTTATCTTTTATTATGTAATCTTTATTTAAACTATATCTTGTTCCATATTTATTTATCCCCTTAACTTCACCAATACTAATAGGAATAACATTATTATCACAGAATAATTTTGCATCCAAATATGCCGAATTATGATTCTTTGCTTCAATCATATCTAATTCCTGCATAGTATATCCATCAACTACTTTACACTCTTCGACATCAACAAAATCTTCACTTCTTCCGATTGCTTTTAAATTATAAATATTATCTATTATATCTTTAGTCGTTTCTTCATCTGTTCTAATATGAATAATTAGTTTAACATCTGTAAGAAGCTCATAATACTTAGGTCCTCTTGTTAATGTTCTAAACTTTGAGATTGGCAATATATATTCCTTTTCTTCATAGTCTTTAAATTTTTGCTTTGCATCTTTTTCAAGCTGCTTCAACTCATTTTCTTCATCTTTCAATTTCTGTAAAGCTTCCTTGTTCTCCGCCTGATTTTTCTTTTCAAACTTTATTAATGCCTTTTTAGCCTTAATGTCATCTAGATAAGGATTTAAATACTTCTTTTTATTCTCAGTTATCTCATCATATTTATCTTTAAGATTCCTATATTCATCTAATATCTCTTGATTATAAACCTGAACAGTAATCCCCTTTCTAAAATCATTTCCTTGAGCTTTTTGAGCCTGAGCAACTATATCGAATGCATTGGAAAGCATATTGGGATTTTTTCATCTTAACTAATGTTCCTCTATCATTTTGAAGACTATTTAGAAAGCAACTATCCTGATACACTTTTTTATAAGACCACCATATTTCCCCTGAATACTAATATCCATAGGATGATATTCTGTATAGTCACAAGCTTTATGTATAGCACCAATAATGGTTGAAAAAAGGAGGTAACGGATATGTCATTTTATTATCAATTGTTTCTTCTTTACGATAATTTGCTATCTTTTGTGTCAAAACAATACGTACTATCTTTTCCATATCTTACACAATGTATAAACATTTCTCTACTCATTAATTACTTTCGAGACTCCTTTCTTAATTACAACCATAATACTCATCTACTTCACTTCTTAATTTATTAAATAATTCTGACATTGAAATAACATTTAATTCACTTATAATTTCAAGTTCATTATCAAATACTCCTGATTCCACTAATGCCACATGATAATTATTATTAATTCTTTCTTTCAAATCCTCAGACAGAACTAATTGTTTTCCTTTAACATTTACTACATTTTCAAAATAGTGTGTTTTTCTATCTGATATACCTCCTACAGCGAATAATGGTTCTGCATTATCCAAATTACCTTTAACAACAAGTGCAAGATTTTCAACTGCCGTTAAAATTGCTTTAACTCTAAAAGCTTTTTCTTCATTTGTAGCTTCCATATCAAAATTTGCATCTTTTCCAACTTGATCTAAATCTATTGTAATACTATATTTTTTCAATGATTTATCAAATTCATACTGATACGGCATAAGTCCTACGTCCTTCGAATTGTTTTGCACGTTTAATCCCTTATCCTTTGCATATGATGTTGCTAAATATAGATTGTTATGAAATCTTGTTTCATTTACAAAGCTGTCACATGCCACTGCATCCGTTAAGTAAAAAGAGCTATTTCTTACATATGTTATTCCACTTGTATTCATATAGCCTCCCTCTAAAGCTCTGCAATTACTTGCATTTACTTCATCGCTAACAAATTTTTGCATTGCTCCATCAAGTTGTGTTTTTAAATCATCATACATCCCCGCCTGCTGGCATATTGCATTCTTTAAACTTTCTTTACTTCTAATTGCGTATATTTTCTGATTTCTAAATATTTTCTGTACGCTGGAAATATTTCCTAATCCCTCTGAATAGTTACTTGTCATGTTTGCAACAATAGTTAATGTTAATGCTTTTCTCATAATTTAATACCTCCATTATTTATTACTTTCTTCATTATTATTTATATTATTTTTATCTAAACCATTCGCGAACGAATATATAATATTCTTATTTTTTTCAGGGTTCTCATAAATTTTATATGCAAACGGCATTGAAACTCCTGAGAAACCAGACAATTGTAATAATATTTCACACGCTCTATCATAATCATGAAATACAACTGCACTAATTAATTTCTGTCTATATGAATTAACCTTATTTTCCGGTAGCTGTTTTGCAATTATGTAAGCACAATTTCTAGCATTTTTTAAATATCTTTCCATCGTCCATTCCTGTCCTTTATCTCCGGCATTTGTAACATTATTTTCCATTATCTCTTCTCCTTTCATATATAAATCAAATTCAATAACTCTATTAATTACATTTTTTAAATATAATTGATTCATGTTTTTATCTTCTTTTTTCTTCAATAATATTTCAATGACATTTTCCAGATTCATACCATTTATGCACGCATTTATTACCTCTTTTTGAGTATCAAACCAATAATCTTTTCCTATTTCAAATCTCAACTTTAATTGGTTCAATACATTCTTCATTTTTCGCATTGCATCTATTGCATTTTGTCTTATATATACTGTCGTATAGTGTTCAAGATTTCTGTCTTTCATTATTACTTCAACGTCATATGCTGCATATTCGGATGAATCAGCTAATATCTGTAATACTGTAGCTTCAACATTGTTTCCTATCTCTTCATCTAATACTTTATTAACATCATTATAAGTTTTTTCTAATAATTCAATAGAAAAATTATTGTTTACAAATACTGAAGTATATGATTTAGAAAATGCAATTGGAATAAAATCAAATTCAATACAATCATTCGAAATAAATGTATTCTTGTCAAAAGCATAGGACGCTGCTTTGCTTTTCCTGTTTTCATCTAAATTAAATCCCAGTAATCTACAATGCTGATTTTCATCAGAAAAAAATAATATCATTGCATATTATGCATACATAGATTTCTTTTTTATAAACGTCTTTTCTATTACTTCCATTCTATTTTTAGCAATTATGTCTTGTACTTCTTCTTTATTTGTTCCATCAAATTTTATTCCCTTAAATATACTCTTCAAAGCTACATTAGACTTTGCTCCAGTCATTAAATCATTTATTATTTTTATTTCATCTGACGACATTTCTACATTATTAATTCTATTTAAAATATCTATATGTTGAAATCTGTCCCCATAAAAGTTTTCTACAAATAATAAATATCGTTCTTTATCTATTTCATTTCTATTATAAAACATTCCCTCAAAGCCAATGAATTCTTCGCTATTTTCAATACATGAATCCTCACTACTTATATCTTTAACCAAATATGATATTTCATAACAGTCGAAATATTTTTTTAATCCTACAATAGCTGCCGAGAATCTCCAATCAGTAGGAAATATTACAGTGTCATATTTACAATTACTTGTTTTTCTTATCATCTAGTTCCTCCTACTCACTAATTAATTCGGGCATTCCAAATCCGGCACTTCGCCTCGATCCTATCCCACTTTTAATAAAATAGTTTATGATCGAACTACTACCTTTAATTTTTAAAAACCCCAAGCTTGATTGAATATTGCAATTATAATGCTTTACAATAACTTTCTTCATCATAACTACTTCTACTTCAATTTTTTGTGTTGCTTCTGTTCCTATTCCCGCAATTAATAATTGATTTCGCATTATTTCTGTTAATTTAGGAACAAATTCATCATCTCCCACGGCATAATACCAATCTTTATTAGATTGATTATTATGTTCGCGAACAACTAAAGGTGATAAAAATTTTACTAAAGCTTCTTTTTCTTTAGCTTCTCTTTCTTTAATCAATCTGACTCTGTCAATTATCATAAAATTTTCATTTGCAAGTGGAAATTTTTTTACCAATTTGCTCACTAAACGCTGTAAACAATATATATCCTGATTTTTTTATTGTAAGTAGAAAACATAATTGTTATTTGTTCATTTCCAAGTTCTATACTTTTCTCCTTAAAATTTGGATTATTTAGTTTTACAGAAAACGTATAGTCTTTTGATTTTGAACCATCAAAAAATCTTTAAAATATATTACCGTCATTAGCGTTTGTTAATGCCATTTTTATCAAAGACAGAATTGATTTCCTATATTCTATAGGAATTTCATTTTTCTTTAGTGCAATTTGTAATTCAAATTTCATTTTTAACCTCCTCCTTTTTTATTTATATTATACATATACATTACTATTTGTCAATCTTTCCTAATTGTAATTTTGTATAACTCATTCTATATTTTTCTATACACTCTATACACTAGTATGATTAGAGACATACTTCTTCATTTTTCTTTACCACTCATCATCTTCGTACTCATCATACTCATCGTCATATTCTTCAAATTCATCATACTCATCCTGCTTTCAATATATCACCATTCATTATTGAAATTTCGTTCCATTTCCATTTTCCCAAGGATCCAGCTTTCCATCTCGATTAATATCAAACATCTTATCTATTGGTCCTTCCACTTTTCCATTCCAAAATCCCATAATTAGCCTCCTTTAAATTAAAATTATTTGCAATCACATAATTCAGTTTCCAGCTTAGAATTTAACTTCATCCACTGTTTTTTCAAGTTCACAAAGAATTCCTCTTGGCATTTTGTACAGTACCTTTCCAACTGCTGTATCGCTAATCTTGTCATAGATTCTTCCTGCACTGTAAGACTCACCAATGACAGTACTGCAGCTATTTGCTACATGTCCAACTGTTCCAATGCCTGGTATTTTAACAATAATTGCTTCGTGGTCGTATTTGTTATCCGGTTCCTTTTCAAGAATTACTTCCATTCCTTTTTCAAAAAATTCATCTCCTTCAAAAAATTGTGTTCCTGTAATTGTAAAATAAATTTTGTCTGCCATAATTATTTCCTCCTTTTTAAAAGCTATTTATTTGTTACTAATTAGTTACTTTGTTAAACTATTCAAGAAAATTGGCGTCTTGTTGCATATTTGCATTTTCTCATATATAGTTTTTTTAGTTTGCTTTGCTTTAATTTCTTTTCACACTTACATCATCCCATATTAACTGTCCATTTTTCAGGACTTAATTTTGCCTTTTTTTCGAAACTACGTTCTGTTTTGCCCATTTTAGATGGCAAAAAGCAGTCCACAGGAGATTTTCTTAATTTTAATTCTCCTGAAAACTGCTTTCTTTAAGTCCTTATATTTTTCTATATCATTCTTATACTGTAATATTTTTCTTTTAGTCTGTATATGTCATTTTTAATCAGATTTTTTTCTTCTCTAATCTGCTGTCATGAAGGATACAAATTTGTATCTTTTGTCCATCCATTCGCCTATCATTCCTACTGCTTTCCCCATTGTAAATGCTGCAAGTATTGTGCCAATTCCAAGTCCGTCTAAATGTCCAAGGAAAAATAGTGTCAATATTCCTGTTGTTGCAAGGCAGATTACATCAAATGTTATTTTTATTTTAGAATATCTGATTTTGGTTATTTGCGACAGCTCGCGTGGGAACAAATCTGTTGGTATAATCGGAAGCCCACAACGATTTGAAAGGGCAATGCCCAGACTTATAAGCAAATAACTTATTAAAAAATAAATAATTCGCCATATCATTTGATGCGGCAAAACATTTATCCATGCCTTGTGTACATCTAGCATTTCTCCAAATGAAAATCCCACCACAAAACTAAAAAGATATTGTGGCACAAATTTATTTCATTTACGTTATTTTGTCACTCTTGCTGAAATGAAGCATTATACAAAGGCTGCTGAGAAACTTTGTATTTCACAACCTAGTCTTAGTCATGCGATTTCACAAATGGAAAAAGAATTGGGTGTTCATTTATTTGAAAAAGACAGGGAGAAATACTACCCTTACACGATTTGGAATTGCTATCGTTCCTTATATGGATTTGCTTATGAAATTAGATATAGATGTTTTAGAAATTGATTCACCTTCTTATAAAAGAGATTTCTATATTGTGTGGGATGATTCTGTTTATATGCCACCAGTGGTTAAAGATTTTAAAGATTTTGTTTGTTCAAAATAAAAGCGGTATTAGTAAAGCTTATATTTTTTATGTATAGAAATTAATTGATAATGTCGTGTTTACCGATTGAATTTAGTAAACCCCTGTACCTTTTTATGCGTGGGCTGTTTTGCTCCTCTATCGGTTAAATTAATTTGAGCATGATTAGGTAAACTTATAAATTGAAATGCACCGGATTTTCTAATTAATTAGTTTCCGGTGCATTTATCTTTTATTATTTTGCCTTTAGTTCTATATTTACCTCTCCGCTACTCTCATCAACATTTACCTCAGCATTTATGCCCTCTTTTTCCATTTCATCTTCATTCATTTTCGAGCTCGTACTTCTTGTCTTCGCCCTCGTAAATGTATTTTCCTTTGCCATTTTCTTTAAGTTCTTTTTTATCGCTATTGTTTTCCAAAAATACATGGACATGCTTTGTTATTCCATTTCCGGTTGCCGCATAAGACACAACATCTGTCATTGCAAATATAGCAAGCATAACTGCTGCAACCGCCACATAACGTATTCTGAATTTCTTTATTTTGTGATTATTCTTTTCCATATGTTCCACCTTTCTTAAACACTCGTCTGAAATATTTATTTTGTCAAACATTCCTTTATATTTATTCATCTAACCAATCTCCTTTGACCATACTTTTAATTTTTGCTCTAGCTCTCATAAGTCTTGTTTGAATTGTAGTCTCTTTTATATTTAATATTTCTGCGATTTCTTTTACTGAATATTCTTCGTAATAATACAAATGAACTACTATTCTGTATTTTTCGCCAAGCTTCATTACTGCATCATATAGTTCTGATTCTTCATCATTTTCAAAAGAAAATTCGGCATCTGATTTGGATTCTTCCAGCGAAACTATTCTTTTGTGCCAAAATGATGTACACATGTTTTTTGATTCATTTACAGTCACTCTTATAAGCCATCTTTTTGCATGTTCACCATCAGCAAATTCGCCTTTATATTGTAAAAGTTTTAAAAATGTATTCTGGACTATGTCTTCGGCATCATATTTGTTTCGGCAATAATTATAAGCAATTTTAAATACCATATTTGCATATTCCGATACAAATTCTTTGTACTTTTGCGTTTCCACTGCTTTCCTCCTTGTTGCTTTGAAAGATCTTTCTAATAATATAACAATTCAGGAAAGAATAATATCACATTTATTTTTTTGCCGGGTTGTGGCCTGCCTGTTTATCATGTTTCCCGGGCTTGTTTTATTCTCTAACTTGTATTATGTCATTTTTTTATTACTCATTTGGGGAATTTTCAAAAGAGAAATTTCAAGCCTGCTTTTATTTTACATACCGTTAAAGCAACAAATTCCCCCTTTATTTCTAATCTACATAATCCGCGACCAGACTTTAAAATATAAAAAGGACGAAATCCCATAACAAAGATTCCATCCTTTTTATATTTTCTTTAATTCGGTTTTATTAAATTACAAGTTTTCCAAAACCGGTTTTCCTAACTCATTTAAATTAAATTACAAGTTTCCAGAACCGGTTTTCCAATCATGCTAATTCTTCTTAAATTCAGTAAGTTCAATTCCTTCGTTTCTTTCCAATAAAAGTCTTATTGACCATTCATTTGTAAATAAAATCAAAGGATTTCCTTTCATATCCTTAACTTTCTTAGTATCACTTGGACATTTTATGCTGTTCAAATCTGTTGCAGGATCTTTAACCCATCTGATGTGACCATAAGGTAATGGCTCAAGTCTTACATCACAGCTATATTCATTTTCCATTCTGTATTTTAATACGTCAAACTGAAGAGTTCCTACAACACCTACGATTATCTCTGACATTTCAAGATTGTAGTCCTGGAAAATCTGTATAGCACCTTCCTGTGCAATCTGTGTTACACCTTTTATGAACTGTTTACGCTTCATGGAATCAAGTGCTACAAGTCGGCAAAAATGTTCAGGTGCAAATGTAGGGATTCCTTCGTAAGTGAACTTTTTGCCCGGAGTACAAATTGTATCACCAATAGAGAAAATTCCCGGATCAAATACACCAATTACGTCTCCTGCATATGCCTCATCTATTACTTTTCTATCCTGCGCCATAATCTGCTGCGGTCTTGATAATTTCATTTTCTTTCCACTTTGTACATGGAACACATCTTTTGTAGCATCAAATTTGCCCGAACATACTCTCATAAATGCAATTCTATCATGATGCGCCTTATTCATATTTGCCTGAATTTTAAATACAAATCCTGAAAAAGGTTCTGTTATAGGATCTATTAGTCCTATATCTGACATTCTTGGAAGTGGTGATTCTGTCATTTTTAAGAAATGCTCCAAAAATGTTTCTATACCAAATGTAGTTAAAGCTGAACCGAAGAATACCGGAGATAATTCACCTTTATCAACCAAATCCTGATCAAATGGTTCACTTGCTCCGTCTAACAATTCTACATCATCCATAAGCTGGTCATATAATTCATCTCCAACCTCGCTCTTAAAGGCTTCATCTTCTAAATCATAAGTTGTCTCCGCTGCGCTTTTTGCGCCACCAACAGATACTGCCTGAAACATTGATATTTTCTTTGTATCTCTGTCATAAACACCTTTAAATCTCTTACCTGAACCTATTGGCCAGTTTATGGGACAAGTCTTTATTCCTAAGACATTTTCAATTTCTTCTAAAAGTTCATATGGATCCCTTGCTTCCAAATCCATCTTATTGATAAACGTGAAAATCGGAATATGTCTCATTACACAAACTTTGAAAAGCTTAATTGTCTGTGCTTCAACACCCTTTGAAGCATCAATTACCATTACTGCTGAGTCTGCTGCCATTAAAGTTCTGTATGTGTCTTCCGAGAAATCCTGATGTCCCGGAGTATCCAAAATGTTAATGCAATATCCTTCATAATTAAACTGCAATGCTGATGAAGTAACTGAAATTCCTCTTTCCTTTTCAATTCCCATCCAGTCAGAAACCGCATATTTTGAATTTGCCTTTCCCTTTACTGAACCAGCTGTATTTATTGCTCCTCCGTATAACAGGAATTTTTCTGTTAATGTAGTCTTACCTGCATCAGGATGGGAAATGATTGCAAATGTTCTTCTGTTTTCTATTTCTTTTTTCAAATTTTCGTCCATTTTATTCTCCAAATGTTTATTTTAACTAAATTGTGCCGACATCATTATATGTTGTCGTGGCAAACTTCCCCGACTTTGATGCCTACGGATGGTTCCGTGCCAAGCACTCTCACAATTATATACAATTATTTTCTTTTCCACAAGACAACCTGCGTAATTTACTCAATCAGCGAATGTTCCATCATAAACTTTAATTTGCATTTTGTTACTCTTCCATCGAACTCGATTTCAAGCAAATCACCGGATATTTTAAGTACTTTACCTAAACCATACTTCTTATGCATAACTGTTCCTGTCAAATAAATTTCTTCTATTTTATCGGCATATTCAGACTCCGTAATTTTTTTGCGTTTCGTTTCCGTTTTCTGATAAGAAGTTGGTTTAGTTAAATCTATGCTATTTTTATAAGACGATGATTTTGACATACTTCGGGTTGACAATCTACCTGGTATTCCATATATATCACTAGAATTTGCACTATTTTTATTTTCGATTCCAAGCAACTCATTTGTAAATGTAGAACCGTCGTCAAATTCAAATATGCAAAGTTCATTTTTTGCCCTGGTTACACCTACGTAATAAAGTCTTCTTTCTTCTTCATACTCTTTTGCCTCTTCGCCTTTTGCTTTGCATGTTTCATAATTTGCTATAACATTTTCAGGAAAAATTCCATCAACTGCATCCATTATGTATACTTTGTCATACTCTAAACCTTTGCTTGAATGAATTGTTGATAAAATAAATTTGCATCCATTATCGTAAGGCTTTTCTTTTATAAGCATCGCAAGTTCATCTAATCTGTTTATTAAAGCTAATGCAGACGGCTCATTATATGCGATTGCCTGAATTATACTTAATTTGCTATCCTTTATATTTGACCTGTCTAAATATTCCTTATATCCCATAGAATGTATAATTCTATAAATTGCCTTGCCACCACTTTCTTCAAGCATTCTTTTCAAATGTGTCTGCATCGATTTTACACTTTTACGTGTACCCGCGGGAACATCTCCATAATCAATTGGCTGCATCCAAAATTGTAATTCCTCTTTCCTGACTTATTTTACATACTTGTGTTGCCACGGCTTTACTCATATAAGTATTTATCTTGTAAAACAATTTGCATAAAAATTTCTGTATTCGTTGGCTCCATTGCAAATCTGATAATATTTTTTATGTCCATCACAACCCTATGCGAGAAAAAAGTCAGGTCAGCATTTTTAATTCTATATGCAATTCCTTTTCTTTCTAACAAATCAACCACCGGAATAATGCTCTCATTATCCCTGTAAAGCACCGCTGTCTCTACATCTGTATTTTCAGCTACTTTTGCCAGATAACTATATTGTGCACGTCGGTTTTTCAAATGAATTTTCTGTATTTCAGTCCCTGATTCTCTAAATGCTTTCATATGTTTTTCATGTCTGAATTTATTTTTCTGTATAAATTTATCCGCAGCATAAACTATTTTTGCATTTGACCTGAAATTTTCTTCCATTAACAATACATTTGCGTCCTTATAATTTTTTTCAAATGAAAGAAGTGCCTCAGGGTAGGCTGCCCTAAACCCATAAATACTTTGGTCTTCGTCTCCTACCATAAATACTTTTTTATATTTACTTGCAAGTAAGGCGATAATCTGATGCTGAATTTTAGAGGTATCCTGTGCCTCATCCACACAAATATATTTATACATTTCCTGAAAATATTCTAAAATCTGTGGCGATACTTTTAGCATAGTCAGGGCATACACCATTTGGTCATCATAATCCATAAGTGATTGCTTTTTCATTTCATCACAATATGCGCTATAAATTTTTAAAAGTGGTATGTCCTGTTCGTTACCAGCTTTATCTATCTCTTCTTTTGAAAGTTGCATATTTTTTATATACGTAATTAATGTGCTTATGTTTTTCAAATCGCTTTCTGTCGGATATTGATGAACCAGTTCTGTGTAAATTGCAGACAAAAGCTTTGTTTTATATCCCTCATCAGTCAACAAATCAAATGCTTTTTTCCCAATCACATATTTCACAATATCCTATTATTTTTGCACATATTCCGTTTTATGGTTCTAAACTCAAGTCTTGCAGCAAGTTCTGTCTCCAAATTATAGATGCAAATCTTTTTCGCATATCATTTGTTGCAGCCACAGTATATGTAACTGTTAGGATTTCTTCCGGACGAATTCCTAAGCAGTAAATCATTATTCCTAATCTGGTAACCAAAGCCGTGGTTTTTCCGCTTCCCGGCAATCCAG